>Ga0208297_1000679_pt1 | contig 55306 bp, 52 predicted proteins | sample LMS_cellobiose_e_FD_187367 | JGI IMG/M metagenome (GOLD analysis project Ga0208297, IMG submission 187367) | Rumen-fistulated moose microbial communities from Alaska, USA - LMS_cellobiose_enrichment (SPAdes) (version 2) | ecosystem: Host-associated > Mammals > Digestive system > Stomach > Rumen... | reverse complement strand
GAAAAACACCTCGGATTTTGGGGAGAACTGATGGGGAGAACATATTTGATTTTTGGCTTTCGAACCCTCCGAAAACCCAATAAAATCAAGGGTTCCGGGGAACGGAGGATACATAAAGGTGATACGATTTCGAGTCAGGGCCGTTATGACCACTTCGATACACCTCCGTATTCCATTGCAGAAATAGAGTAACGTATTTCCCGGAAAAAGTCAAGCGCCGAGATTCCGTTTGACAGCTTCCGGCGCTGCCCTTATAATGAGCCTGACGACATCTGATACCAGGTGCACAGGGTGCTGCTTTTTTCAAAGCCCAGCCGCTCATAGAGCCGCAAAGCCGGGGCGTTGTCCGAGTTCACCTGGAGCCGCTGCTTCTCTCCCCCGGCCTTCTCCAGAAGGGCCAGCGCCAGCGCATAGCCAAGGCCCGGACGGGCAGTGGCAATGGCGCGCAGTTCGCCATCCTGGACCTGGCCCAGACCCAGGACCTGACCATCCTCCAGCCACAGCCATGCGCCGGGAGGAACCGTTCCGGCATCCAGGCTGATGGCGCCCACCACATCCTGAAAGCGGCGATGATAGATGGTCCGATAGTCAAGTTTATTCTCTTCCAGGACCGGCGTGAGCCGGATCGTCGGCTCCGGCAGGGGGCCTTGCCGGACAAGCTCCCAGAGCTGGCAGGCAAAGGTCCAGCCCGCTTCCGGGCCATCCAGCCGGGCATAGAACGCTTCCGCGCCGGCAGCGCGGCAGAAGGCCGCGCACTCTGTCAGAAGCGCTGACTGGCTGGTAAAAACGCTCTGCGGCAGAATATAGGCCTTTTTCCACACAGGGATCTCATGGAGGATCAGGGTCGCCGCGCCGGCAGCGCAGGTAAAAACAGGGATGTTTTTCATCATATCACCAAACTTATTATAGTGAAGAAGTCCGGCAAGCGCAAGAGGCGCAGCCCGGATGAGGAGGCACCATGGAAACTGGACAGCTTTGCCTGCGCAAAGGCGAGGAGCAGGACCTGCTTCGCGGCGGCGCATGGGTCTATGACAACGAGATCGCCTGGGTGGACGAGTACTGTCTGGACGGCGGCGTGGTTGATATTCTGGACAGCCGGGAGCGCTTCATCGCCCGGGGCTACTTCAACTCCAAAAGCCGCATCGCTGCAAGAGTATTGACCCGGGACCCGGCGGAGGCCATCGACGCCGCCTTTTTCTGCCGCAGACTCCAGGCGGCCTGGGATTTTCGTCGGCGTCTGGGCTTTGAAAATGCCTGCCGGGTAGTCTTCGGAGAGTCCGACGGCCTGCCCGGCCTGACGGTGGACAAGTTCGGTCCCTGCCTGAGCATGCAGATCACAGCAGCAGGCATGGAAACCTGGCGGCAGCAGATTCTGGACGCGCTGGTGGATATCTTCTCCCCCATGGGCATCTATGAACGGGGCGATCTGGCCGTGCGGGAGAAGGAGGGTCTGCCTCTCCGGGACCAGTGCGTCTATGGCACCGTGCCCCAGGAGCTGGAGATCCGGGAGCATGACGCCCGGATGCTGGTCTGCATCCCCGACGGACAGAAGACGGGGCATTTTCTGGATCAGCAGGAGAACCGTGGCCGCCTGAAGCCCTACTGTCAGGGCGCGGAGGTGCTGGATCTCTGCTGCTGCACCGGCGGTTTCTCCATCCATGCCGGTCTCTACGGCGCTTCCCATGTCCGGGCGGTGGATGTGAGCCAGGACGCTCTGGATCTGGTCCGGCGGAACGCCGCTCTCAACGGCCTTTCCCAGATCGAGACCGTCTGCGAAAACGTCTTTGATCTGGCCGCCCGGGAGGCCAAAGAGGGTCGGAAGTACGATCTGATCATCTGCGACCCGCCTGCCTTTGCCAAGAGCCGAAAAGCACTGGAGAACGCCTATCGCGGCTATAAGGAGCTCAACCGCCGCTGCATTCAGATGCTGCGGCCAGGCGGGATCCTCTTCACCTTCTCCTGCAGCCAGTTTATGACCCCGGAGCTGTTCGCCCGGATGCTTACGGAGGCAGCGGGCGACACCGGCCGCACCGTGCGGCTTCTGGAACAGCTGATCCAGTCCCGGGATCATCCGGCGGACCTGGCCCAGGAGCACAGTCTCTATCTCAAGGGCCTCGTCGCGGAGGTTCGATAAAATGAAACGGAGTGCTGAAGCACTCCGTTTCATTTTTATTTTCCTTTTTTCTGCTGCTCCATCAGCTTCTGCAGGGGCAGGGCGATGGCCGCAAAGCCCAGCAGGAAAATGGCCGCCAGCAGGATGTTGCTCTTTTTGCTGATGAACAGCACATAGACCATGGCGCAGACGCCCAGAGCCACCCAGATCCACAGGAGGATGCGCAGCAGCTTGATTTTCTTTTCCACGGTCTCACCTCAATCCAGAACCGCGCCCTCAGAGGCGGGCCGAACCAATCTTGCGTAGCGGGCCAGATAACCGGTCTTGACCTTGGGCTCCGGGCAGACCCACACGGCTCTGCGCGCGGCAAGCTCCTCCTCGGAGACATGGAGCTCGATGCGCCGGGCGGGAATGTCGATGGCGATCTCGTCGCCGTCCTGCACCAGGCCGATGAGGCCGCCCATGGCCGCCTCGGGGCAGACATGGCCGATGGCGGCGCCGCGGGTGGCGCCGGAGAAGCGGCCGTCGGTGATGAGCGCCACGGACTCGCCCAGGCCCATGCCCACGATGGCAGAGGTGGGATTCAGCATCTCCCGCATGCCGGGGCCGCCCTTGGGGCCCTCGTAGCGGATGATCACCACGTCGCCGGAGACGATCCTGCCGGCATAGATGGCCTCGATGGCGTCCTCTTCGGAGTCAAAGACCCGGGCAGGACCGGTATGGACCATCATCTCAGAGGCCACGGCGGACTGCTTGACCACGCAGCCATCCGGGGCCAGGTTGCCCCGCAGGACCGCAATGCCGCCGAAGTCGGAATAGGGATTCTCCACTGGCCGGATGATCTCCGGATTCCGGTTGACCACGCCCTCCAGGTTCTCGGCGATGGTCTTTCCCGTGACCGTAAGGAGACTTGTGTCCAGCAGGCCCTTCTTGGTCAGTTCCTTCATGACCGCCCAGACGCCGCCTGCCGCATCCAGGTCCTCCATATAAGTGTCTCCGGCAGGGGCAAGATGGCAGAGATTGGGGGTGCGTCTGGATATCTCATTGGCAATGTCCAGGTTGACCTGCACGCCGGCTTCGTGCGCGATGGCAGGCAGGTGGAGCATGGAATTGGTGCTGCAGCCCAGCGCCATATCCATGGCAAGGGCGTTGGAGAAGGCTGCCTCGGTCATGATGTCCCGAGGCCGGATGTCCCGCTTTACCAGCTCCATGATCTGCATGCCCGTGTGCTTTGCAAGGCGGAGCCGGGCGGAATACGCCCCGGGGATGGTGCCGTTGCCCCGCAGAGCCATACCCAGCACCTCTGTCAGGCAGTTCATGGAATTAGCCGTGTACATGCCGGAGCAGCTGCCACAGCTGGGACAGCAGTTCTCCTCGTAGTCCCGCACTCCGTCCTCGTCCAGGGTTCCGGCATGATAGGCGCCCACAGCCTCAAACATGTGGGACAGGCAGGTGCGCTCTCCATTGGGCAGGTGGCCTGCCAGCATGGGACCGCCGGAGCAGAAGATGGTTGGCACATTCACTCTTGCCGCGGCCATGAGCAGGCCGGGCACGTTCTTATCGCAGTTGGGGATCATGACCAGGCCGTCGAACTGATGGGCAATGGCCATGGCCTCCGTGGAATCCGCGATCAGATCCCGGGTCACCAGAGAGTACTTCATGCCGATATGGCCCATGGCGATGCCATCACAGACGGCGATGGCGGGGAACTCGACGGGGGTGCCGCCTGCAGCGCGGACGCCGGCCTTCACTGCCTCCGCGATCTTATCCAGATTCATATGTCCGGGGACGATCTCGTTGTAGCTGCTCACCACGCCGATGAGGGGGCGCTCCAGCTCCTCCTGGGTCAGGCCCAGGGCATAGAACAGGCTGCGGTTGGGGGCGCGCTCCACGCCCAGCTTCACATGATCAGAACGCAAGGAAAAAACCTCCTTATGAACGGTAACAGGCCGGCCGCCGGGCCGGCCTGTTGAAAAGGCAAAGTCAGTTGGATGCGGTATCGGGGTCGTTGTCGTCCTTCCAGAGCATCTTCTCACGAAGCTCCTTGCCGACGATCTCCATCTGGTGCTTGGCCAGCTGATCCCGCTTGGAGTTGAAGAAGGTCCGTCCATTCTTATTTTCCGCGATCCAGCGGCCGGCAAAGGAGCCGTCCTGGATATCGGAGAGGACCGCCTTCATGTTGGCCTTGGTCTGCTCATAGGGCAGCACCCGGGGGCCGGAGACGTACTCGCCGTATTCCGCGGTGTCAGAGATGGAGTAGTTCATCATGCCGATGCCGCCCTTGTTGATCAGGTCGACGATGAGCTTCATCTCATGGATGCACTCGAAGTAGGCATTCTCGGGGGCGTAGCCGGCCTCCACCAGGGTCTCGAAGCCGCACTTCATCAGATCCACGACGCCGCCGCAGAGGACCGCCTGCTCGCCGAAGAGGTCGGTCTCAGTCTCATCATGCATGGTGGTCTCCATGACGCCGGCACGAGCGCCGCCGATGCCGGCCGCGTAGGCAAGTCCGATCTTATAGGCGTTGCCGGTGGCGTTCTGCTCCACCGCCAAGAGGCAGGGCACGCCCTTGCCCGCCACATACTGACTGCGGACGGTATGGCCGGGCCCCTTGGGCGCCACCATGAACACATCCACGTCCGCGGGCGGAACGATCTGCTTGTAGCGGATATTGAAGCCGTGGGCGAAGGCGATGGCCTTGCCGGCAGTCAGGTTGGGCTCAATATCCTTTTTATACATATCGGCCTGCTTTTCATCGTTGATGAGGATCATAATGATATCAGCGATCTTCGCAGCCTCGGCGGTGGGCAGAACGGTGAAGCCGTCCTTCTCCGCCACGGGCCAGCTCTTGCCGCCCTTGTAAAGGCCGATGACCACGTCACAGCCGGAGTCGCGCAGATTCATTGCGTGCGCATGGCCCTGGGAGCCGTAGCCCACGATGGCGATCTTCTTACCCTTCAGGACAGAAAGATCGCAGTCTTTTTCATAATACATGGTTGCCATGATGGGCGCCCTCCTTAGAAGTTGGTTAGACAAATCATAACACACCCCACCACAAAAATGCAAGTCCCAGAGTAAAAACTTTCAAACAGCTTTTCCGCTTTGAAGCGAAAGATTTTTGGTTTCTTTGCCGGATACGGAGAAGACGGGGAGGAATTCGAATCTTCCTCCCCGTCAAAGAAACCGATCAGTGCATTTTTGCGCTGCGCCATGCTGCAGAGAATCGCTTCCCCACTCTATCAGCTGCGCCCATCCTCCTGCTCCTCCCAGCCGGGCCGTCTGCCCCGCTCCGGCATACTCAGATAGGCCCGTCCCAGCACCACATCGGCGCACAGGGCAGGAAAGCTCTGTCCCTGAAGCCGGTAGAAATCCCGCTCCGCCTGGCGCTCCTGCTCCCGCGGATTCTTCTTTTCGTCCATATGGCATACTCCTTTCAGGATGAGTATGCCCAGTCCTTTGCTGTTTATTCAAAAAAGAGCGCCTGACAAATCATCGTCAGACGCCTTTTTCTTATTTTTCCCGAAGCTCCTCCGCCAGCTCCTCGGAGGGCGTGACGTAGAGGGTGTTATAATGGTCATAGATCACCATGCCCGGCTTGGCGCCAGCAGGCTTTTTCACATTGCGGACCTGGGTATAGTCCACAGGCACATTCTGTCCCTGCCGTGCCTGGGAATAGTAGGCCGCCAGCTTTGCCGCCTCCTCCAGGGTCCTCTCCCCTGGAGCGTGTCCGGAGCAGGCGATGATCACGTGGCTGCCGTGGATCTTCTGGGTATGGAGCCACACATCTCCCTTGTAGGCGGTCTTGAGGGTCAAAAGATCGTTCTGCCGGTTGTTCCGGCCCACATAGATCTTCTCCCCCTCGGAGGAGCGGAACTCCATGGGGCGGGAGGGCTGGCTCTTCATGCCCTTCTTTCCTCCCTGCTGCCGCAGATAGCCGCCCTCCGTCAGTTCCTGGCGGATCTCGGTCAGATCCTTCTCGCTCTCGGCCCGGCTCATGGCGTCCAGGACGCTTTCAAAGTACGCAAGCTCCGCCTCGCCGGAGGCGATCTGCTCCCGGAGGATCTTCTCCGCGTTCTTGGCCTTGGTGTAATCCTTATAATACTTGGCGGCGTTCTGCTGAGGCGAGAGAGTCACGTTCAGCGGGATCTCCACCTCCGCTCCCTCGGGATCATAGAAATCCGTACAGCGCAGCTTCGGCTGGCCTCGGACGATCCCGTGGAGGTTGGCAGTGACCAGATCTCCCAGCTGCCGCAGACGTTCCCGGTCCTGAGCGGCAGCAAGCTCCCGGCGCTGGTTGCCCAGCTTCCGGGCTGTCCGATCCCGGAGGTTCTGCAAACTCTTGTGCAGGCTCTGCCCCTTCTGGCGCATTCGCTCCGCCTGATCCCGACGGGCATAATAGGCGTCCAGCAGCTGGGAAAAGCTCTCCATATTCCGCAGGGTCATGTAGCTCTCGTACTGCCCGATCTTTGTATAAGAGAAGTCCGACGGGGTCCCCTCCCGCTCCAGCAGGACTGGGGTGAACTTCTCCTCTCGGATGGTCTGGAAGAAGTCCTCCAGCAGCGCCGCAAAATGCTCCCGTTCCGGAAGCGTGAAGCGGCTGAGATCCGCGTCCGTGCGGGCGCAGAAGCGCCAGCTCAGCTCTCTGCAGACCAGAGGCGAGAGTCCGGCAAAGTGATCCAGCAGCCACTTGTCCGCCTGGATGGGGTCCCGGACGTTCTGAAGCATTCCGGCAACCGCACCAGGCTCCAGGGCCAGGGGATCCAGCTTCTCCTGCTGGGGCGGCTCATGATAAAAAAGCCCCGGAAGGACCTGCCGCTTCTCGCTCATCTCATAGTCCACCCGGCGCAGGGCGTCCACAATGCGACCCTCCGCGTCCACCAGGATCACATTGGAGTTGCGGCCCATGAGCTCCACGATCAGGCGCTTCTGGGTGGGCTCCCCCATCTCATCGGTGCACTCCAGGTGCAGAGTCAGGGCCCGCTCCATCTCCGGCTGCTCGATGGCCACCAGTTTGCCGCCCACCAGATGCTTGCGCAGCAGCATGCAGAACATGGGCGGAGACGATGGATTCTCCATGGCCGCTTCCGTGAAGTGGATCCTGGCCCGGTTGGGGCTTGCACAGAGCAGCAGCCGCCCGCCGCCCCCCATGGAGCGGAGCTGCAGGACGATGGCGTCCCGCTCCGGCTGCTGCACCTTGTCGATTTTCGCGCCCAGGGCGCGGCTTTGCAGCTCCTGACGTACCGCCCGGAGCAAAACGGCATCAAAGGGCATGGTCTTCCTCCGTCAAGGCGGTAAAGAGCGCCAGGCAACGCTCCTCCCGGCCGGATAGGTAGAGATAGCCGAACAGAGCCTCCAGGCCCGTGGCCTTGGCATACTGCTCATGGGTGGCGTTCTTGGGAATGGCATGGACATGGGCGTTGCGTCCCCGGCGATAGACCGCCTGTTCCTCCTCGCTGAGCAGGGGCAGCAGCCGTTCCATGGCCGCCGCCTGGGCAGGGGCGCTGACCCGGGCCACCGTCTCCTTGTGGACGCTTCCATTGGTTGCCTTCCCGCAGGAGACCAGCCAGGCGCGGACCAGAAGCTCGTACACCGCGTCGCCCGTGTGAGCCAGGGCCAGGGCGGACAGAGCGCCCAGTTCGTTCTTTGTCAGGGGTTCATGGGCCATGAGCATGGCATGGCCTCCTTTCAAAAAAGAGAATAAAAAAGACGCCCGACCGGGCGTCGAAGCGATAAAGTGGTGACCCGCTGGGGATTCGAACCCCAGACCCATTGCTTAAAAGGCAATTGCTCTGCCGGCTGAGCTAGCGGGTCATATGGCTGGGATGGCAGGACTCGAACCTACGAATACCAGAGTCAAAGTCTGGTGCCTTACCGCTTGGCGACATCCCAATGTGCACCGGCGATGGTGGCACGGGACTGAGGAAAAAAGTGGGGTGAGTAGTCGGATTCGAACCGACGGCCTCCAGAGCCACAATCTGGCGCTCTAACCAACTGAGCTATACCCACCATATCTTTTTTACCGTATCGTCGACTTGGAAGCGGCCCCGCCGTCCTTCCGCGCGCCGGATGGTTGGCACGCCAGAAGGGACTCGAACCCCTGACCTACTGCTTAGAAGGCAGTTGCTCTATCCAGCTGAGCTACTGGCGCATATTACCGCCGAACATCAGCCCGCAAGAAAAGTGGAGCGGGTGATGGGAATCGAACCCACGCGACCAGCTTGGAAGGCTGGGGTTCTGCCATTGAACTACACCCGCACAGGCAGCCGCGCTATGATGTCAGCTTTTGGATTTTAACATAAGGAGGCCTGGAAGTCAAGCTAATTTTTTCGTTTCCCCCAAACTTAGCACGTTTTGGTGCCCTGGCAAAAATAATCCACAAAAGCGCGGCAAAAAATCCAAGGATTCCTTCTAAATTTACAATTCCATCTGCAAGAGGTTTGTGCTATAATGCAAATTGAAAGAATTTGTGCTCTGCACAAGCTTAAATTTCATGGAGGTGTACGCATGAAAGTTCAATTCACCGAAACCGTACTGCGTGATGCAAACCAGTCCCTGATGGCTACCCGGCTTCCCTATGCCGACTACGCGGAGATCCTGCCCGAGATGGACAAGGCAGGCTACTATTCCGTGGAGTGCTGGGGCGGCGCCACATTCGACTCCTGCCTGCGCTATCTGAACGAGGATCCCTGGGAGCGTCTGCGGAACATCCGCAAGAACATGCCCAACACCCGCCTGCAGATGCTGCTGCGCGGCCAGAACCTGCTGGGCTACAAGCACTACCACGATGACGTGGTGGAGAAGTTCGTGGAGCTCAGCATCAAGAACGGCATTGACATCATCCGGATCTTCGACGCCCTGAACGACTTCCGCAACATCCAGACCGCTCTGGAGGCCACCAAGAAGTACGCAAACGACCGCACCATCGCTTCCGGCTGCATTTCCTACACCCAGAGCCCGGTGCACACCGTTGAAAAGTACGTCCAGATGTGCAAGGAGCTCAAGACCATGGGCTTCGACACCATCTGCCTGAAGGATATGGCCGGCACCATGAGCCCCTACGAGGCTGAGCACCTCATCAAGGGCATCAAGGACGCCATCGGCGATATGCCTGTCATCCTGCACACCCACTGCACCACCGGCATGGCATACATGACCGTGACCAAGGCGATCGAGTCCGGCGTGGACGTGGTGGACACCGCCACCAGCTGCTTCTCCAACGGCACCAGCCAGCCCGCCACCGAGACCATGTTCTATGCCTGCCAGCAGTATGGCATCGAGACCGGCCTCAACGAGCAGGTCATCAACAAGGTCAACGATTTCTTCAAGCCCGTGAAGCAGAAGTACATCGACAACGGCACCCTGAGCCCCAAGAGCATGGGCACCGATTCCCAGGCTCTGGTGTACAAGGTCCCCGGCGGCATGCTCTCCAACATGATCGCTAACCTGACCGATATGCACGCCATGGACAAGTTCGACGAGGCCCTGGCGGAGATCCCCTCCGTCCGCAAGGATCTGGGCTATCCTCCCCTGGTCACTCCTCTGTCTCAGATGGTGGGCAACCAGGCCGTCACCAACGTCCTCATGGGCGAGCGTTACAAGCAGATCTCCAACGAGATCAAGAATTACTTCAAGGGCGAGTACGGCATCGCTCCCGCGCCTGTCTCCCAGGAGCTGCAGGACAAGATCCTCGGCGAGGGCGGCAAGCCCATCGACTGCCGCATCGAGGACTCCAAGCGCACCGGCGAGGACTTCAAGAAGGCCAAGGAAGAGCTGGGTGAGCTGTGCGAGACCGAAGAGGATATGATGAGCTACATCTGCTATCCCGCCCAGGCCAAGAAGTTCCTGGAGGACCGGAAGGCTCTGCGGGAGCGCAAGATCAAGTACTCCATCGTTGCTGAATAAGCGCTGGAAAGGAGACTATACATGTTTGCAGTCAATCCTGTCGCTGCGGCTGCCACAACCGGCACGAAGCTGAGCATCGGCACCTCCGCACTGTACGCCCTTCTGGGTTACGGCGTGGTTTTCGTCGGTCTGGTCCTTCTGATGGTGGTCATCATCATCGTGGGCAAGATCATGGTCGCCTCTCAGAAGAAAAAGGCCGCTCCTGCGGTCGCTACTCCCGCAGCTCCCGCCGTTGCCGCGGCTGCTGCCCCCGCCCTCTCCGGCGAGGTCGCTCCCGGTTCTGCCGGCGGCGTGAAGATCTATGACGTCAGCGAGCGCGACGCCGCCATCATCATGGCCATCGTGGCTGACCAGATCGGCAAGCCTCTCAATGAGATCCGCTTCAAATCCATCAAGGAGGTCAAATAACATGAAATATAAGGTTACTCTGAACGATAAGGTCTACGAAGTCGAGGTCGAGAACGGCACTGCGATGCTCCTGGACGAGTACAAGCTGGAGGCTCCTGCCGCAGTTGCTCCCGCCGCTGCCCCCGCTCCTGCTGCTGCTCCTGCGGCCGCTGCCGCCCCCGCTCCCGCCCCCGCTCCTGCTGCTGCTCCTGTGGCTGTCGCCGGCGAGCAGATCGCTTCTCCCATGCCCGGCACCATCGTCAAGATGAACGTCAGCGCCGGTCAGGCCGTCAAGAGCGGCGACGTGCTCGCTGTTCTGGAGGCTATGAAGATGGAAAACGAGATCATGGCTCCTCACGACGCCACTGTCGCTCAGGTCCTTGTCAAGGTCGGCGACAAGGTGGACACCGGCTCGGCTCTGATCGTCCTCGGCTGATAGGAGGACAATATGACAATCTTAGATTCGCTGTCCAAACTGGTCATTGAGTCCGGTTTTGCTCAGCTGTTCGTTGGCGACGGCTGGCGCAACCTGGTCATGATCGTCATCTCCTGCGTCCTGCTCTATCTTGGCATCAAGAAGCAGTACGAGCCCCTGCTGATGGTGGGCATCGCCGTTGGCTGCCTGCTGGCGAACGTCAGCGCCCTGGGCGGCTTCGAGAACTCCCTGTACCATCAGGATCTGTGGGACGCCTTCCTGGATTCCACCAGCCCCTACTACCACAGCTACGGCCACATCATGGCCCACGGCGGTCTGATCGACATCCTCTACATGGGCGTCAAGGCCGGCATCTACCCCTGCCTGATCTTCATCGGCATCGGCGCCATGACCGACTTCGGTCCTCTGATCTCCAACCCCAAGAGCCTGCTGCTGGGCGCTGCCGCACAGTTCGGCGTGTTCTTCGCCTTCTTCGGCGCCACCCTGCTGGGCTTCAACGGCAACGAGGCCGCTTCCATCGGCATCATCGGCGGCGCGGACGGCCCCACCGCCATCCTGACCACCACCAAGTTGGCTCCTTGGCTGCTGGGCCCCATCGCCGTGGCTGCTTACAGCTACATGGCCCTGATCCCCATGATCCAGCCTCCGCTCATGCGTCTGCTCACCACCGAGAAGGAGCGCTCCGTGAAGATGGAGCAGCTTCGTGAGGTCACCAAGACCGAGAAGATCCTCTTCCCCATCGTCGTGACCATCTTCGTGGTTCTGTTGCTGCCCTCCACCGCTCCTCTGATCGGCTGCCTCATGTTCGGCAACCTGCTCAAGGAGACCGGCTCCACCGATCGTCTGTCCGACGTAGCTCAGAACGCTCTGATGAATATCGTCACCCTGTTCCTGGGCATCAGCGTGGGCGCCACCATGGTTGGCTCCAACTTCCTGAATCTGCGGACCATCTACATCGTGATCCTGGGTCTCATCGCCTTCTCCTTCTCCACCATCGGCGGTCTGCTGGTTGGCAAGATCATGTACAAGCTTTCCGGCGGCAAGATCAATCCGCTGATTGGCTCCGCCGGCGTCTCCGCCGTCCCCATGGCTGCCCGTGTCAGCCAGAAGGAAGGCCAGAAGGCCAATCCCTCCAACTTCCTGCTGATGCATGCCATGGGCCCCAACGTGGCCGGCGTCATCGGCTCCGCCATCGCTGCCGGCTTCCTGCTGGCTGTGTTCGGCTAAGCAATCAGAGAAACCCGCAGGCTTTTTGCCTGCGGGTTCTTTTTTGTACAAAATAAGGCCGCTCCTTTGGAGCGGCCTTATGATTATCCTTGCTTCTCTTCGCCGAAGAGCTGCCATGCATTGGCAAGCAGCCACAGGAACACGCCCAGCTCCATCATCTGCCAGCTCCGCTGCTCCCCCACGGAGGAGACCAGGGAGAAGAACACACCGGTCAGGCACCAGAAGGCGCTCATACGGCGGCGTCCGGACTCCAGGCAGAAGGCGCCGATGTGATACAGTCCGCACATGCCCGCAATCAGGGCAAACAAACGGAAGCAGTAGTCCAGGATCGTGGGATCCATGCTCCAGCGCCGGAAGTTCAGAAGCAGCATCAGCACCTGCCAGAGGCAGACCAGCGCATGCAGGCCCAACATGGATCCGCCGCGCTTCCACCGAAGCCACGCGATGGAGAGAATGCTCAGTCCCGCCAGGAACTGAAGAAGCTCCAGAGCAACCGCCGCCAGAAACTGCATCTGTTCTGCCGTTCCGCGCTCACCCAGCAGGTCAAGAACGCTCCATACCGCGCCGACCACCAGAACCAGGCCGGACAGCAGGCCCAGGGAAAGGCTGACGGCATTGGGTCCAAACAGTCCCCGCTCTGTGGAATGCGCTGAGAGGGAGCGGCAGCTCAGGGCGCTGAGCAGCACCACCAGCCCGGAGAAGATCAGCAGCAGCTTGGCAGTCACATCGCCCCGGATGGGAAGCCCCGTCTCGTCCACACCGGTCTGGAGCTGATAATATCGCATCAGACAGCCCAGCGCCGTCATGGCCAGTATACTGCAAAGAACTACGATTCGTAAGGTTTTTTTCTTCATCGCATCCACTCCCCCGATTGATCGGATCTAGTATACCATAAAAAAACTATGAAAGGAACAGCTTTCTTTTCTTTTTTTCCTGTGATATACTGATAGCATCCAATCAAAGGAAAAAGGAGAGATCGTCATGCGGGAGATCGGCGTGAGCCAGGTGACGGAGCTGGTAGCCCGGCTCTGCATCCAGGCGGCAACTGTGCTGCCGGAGGCTCTGAAGGAAAAGATCCGTGCCGATGCGGCCCGGGAGCTGAGCGCCATCGGGCGCGGCATCTTCTCCGATATGATCCGGAACTTTGAGATCGCGGAGAAAACCGGTCTGCCCATCTGTCAGGACACCGGCATGGCCGTGGTCTTTGCAGAGATTGGCCAGGAGGTCCATTTCTTCGGCGGCAGCTTTGAGGAAGCCGTCAACGAGGGGGTGCGCAGAGGCTATGAGGAAGGCTATCTTCGCAAAAGCGTGGTCTCGGATCCCCTGCGGCGGGTGAACACCGGCGACAACACCCCGGCAGTCCTCCATGTCCGGCTTGTGGAGGGGGACCAAGTCCACATCTGCGTGGCGCCCAAGGGCTTCGGCAGCGAGAATATGAGCGCCATGCGCATGTTCACCCCGTCTGCGACCGCAGAGGACATCACGGATTTCATCGCGTCTGTGGCGGAGACCGCCGGGTCCAATCCCTGTCCGCCCACCATTCTGGGCGTGGGTCTGGGCGGAACCATTGAGCAGTGCGCGCTGGCCGCCAAGCAGGCCCTGCTTCGGGATCCGGGCAGTCCCAATCCGGATCCCTTCTATGACGATCTGGAACAGGAGGCTCTGGCCAAGGTCAACGCCCTGGGCATCGGTCCTCAGGGCTTCGGCGGCAGCATCACCGCCTTTGCCGTCCACATTGCCCCCCTGCCCACTCACATCGCCGGTCTGCCCTGCGTGGTCAATGTGGGCTGTCACGTGACCCGCCACGCGGAGGGAACTCTATAAAAACAGCCGCTCAGGCGGCTCTGAGGAGGAATTATCATGCGTCAAAGAAACCCGGGGGAGCCCAGCAGACGGCCCGATTCCATGGTCCTGCAGATCCTGCTGGCCGCAGGCAGTATCCTGGTGAGTCTGCTTCTGCTGTTCGTGCCCCAGCTCAAGATCTCCGTGCTGTGCTATGCCTTCTGCGCTGGTATGATCGCCGCAGGCGTGGGGCTGATCGTGGCCTTCTTCCTGTCAGAGGGCTACAAGCAGCTGCACAGCTACAACTTCTCTGTGGGCACGCTGCTCATCATTCTGGCCTGCTGCGGTCTGCTGCGTAATGCGGAGCTGACGGAGCAGTTTGAGTTCTTCGCCGGCATTGTGGCCCTGGTCATGGCTGTGTTCGTGCTGCAGAACACCGTCCAGCTCAAGGTTCTGCGCTCCGGCCTCTGGGCCTTTGAGCTGGTCCTCACGGTCATCGCCCTGGTTGCCGCCATTCTGGTCCTGTGCGATGTAAAGCCCATCCTGGCAAAGCTGCCCAGCTTCCCCTTCTGGGTTCTTCTGGTCAACGGCGGTCTGAGCCTTATCGGTCTGCTGCTGGCCTCCATCGGGATCCTCCAGGCCTCCCATCGGGCAAAGCAGGAGGTCCCGCCTGTGGTGGTCGCCGGAACGGTCCCTGTTGCTGGTACGGTTCCCATGACCGGTGCCGCGCCGGTGGTGGGTGTTGCTCCGGTTGCGCCGGTGAGCGTCGCCCCAGCCCGCAGCCCCGAACCGCCCCAGGCGCCGGAGGCTCCTTCTGCAGATGTACCCAAGGAACAGGAATAAAGCAAACGGAGCAGGCTGAAAGCCTGCTCCGTTTTTGGGAGATCAATCAAAGGCCCGGCGCAGAGGATCCTGCGCCGGGCCTGCTGTTTTACTCCTGGGGTTCGGAGGCGCTGACCTTCAGGGCCTCGTCCTCCAGATCCACCGTCAACTCCGCGCCGGGGAGAATGTCGCCCTGCAGGATCTGCTTGGCGATGAGGGTCTCCACCGTATGCTGCACATAGCGGCGCAGGGGACGGGCGCCGAACTGGGGATCGTAAGCCGCGTCGATGATGAAGCGCTTGGCCTCCTCCGTCAGCGTGCAGTGAAGCTGCTGCTCCGCAAGACGCTTGTTCAGGGCTGCGATCTGCAGATCGATGATGGCGGTGATGTTCTCCTTGCTCAGCGGCTTGTAGAACACGGTCTCGTCCAGACGGTTCAGGAACTCCGGACGGAACTGCTGCCGCAGCTGGAGCTGTACCATCTCCTTGGCCTCCTCGGTCAGGTTGCCTTCCTCGTCGATGCCCTCCAGCAGATACTGGCTGCCCAGGTTGGAGGTAAGGATGAGAATGGTGTTTTTGAAATCCACTGTGCGGCCCTGGGAATCGGTGATGCGCCCGTCATCCAAGACCTGAAGCAGGATGTTGAACACGTCGGGATGGGCCTTCTCCACCTCGTCAAAGAGGACCACGCTGTAGGGATGGCGGCGGACCGCCTCGGTCAGCTGACCGCCCTCCTCATAGCCCACGTATCCGGGAGGCGCGCCAATGAGCCGGGAGACGGAGAACTTCTCCATGTACTCGGACATGTCCAGACGCACCATGTTCTTCTCGTCGTCGAACAAGCACTCCGCCAGAGCCTTGGCAAGCTCTGTCTTGCCCACGCCCGTGGGGCCCAGGAACAGGAAGCTGCCGATGGGGCGATTGGGATCCTGGATGCCGGCACGGGAGCGCTGAATGGCCTCGGAAACGGCACGGACGGCCTCGTCCTGCCCCACGACCCGGCGGTGGAGGATCTCCTCCAGATGCAGAAGCTTGTCCCGCTCCCCTTCCATGAGCTTTGCCACGGGGATGCCGGTCCAGCGCTCCACGATGCGGGCGATCTCCTCCTCGGTGACCTTGTCGCGCAGAAGGCTTCTGCCTTTTGCCTTCTGGGCCAGGGCTTCCTGCTCCTCCAGCTGCTTCTTTGCCTCCGGCAGACGGCCGTACTTCAGCTCCGCGGCCTTGCCCAGGTCATAGCTCTGTTCCGCCTGCTCGATCTCCCGGTTCAGGCTCTCGATCTGCTCCCGCAGCTGCTGAACCTTGGTGATGGCGTTCTTCTCGTTCTCCCATTGGGCCTGCATGGCGTTGAAGCTGTCACGCTGCTCGGCCAGGTCCCGACGGACCTCCTCCAGGCGGGCCACGGAGAGCTTGTCCTCCTCGTTCTTAAGGGCCTCCTCCTCGATCTCCAGCTGGATGATCTTCCGGCGGATCCGGTCCATCTCTGTGGGCATGGAGTCCATTTCCGAGCGGATCATGGCGCAGGCCTCATCAATGAGGTCGATGGCCTTGTCCGGCAGGAAGCGGTCGGTGATATAACGGCTGGAGAGCTTGACCGCGGCGATAATGGCCGGGTCCGTGATCTTCACGCCGTGGAACACCTCATAGCGCTCCTCCAGGCCGCGGAGAATGGCGATGGCGTCCTCGATGGAGGGCTCTTCTACCAGCACGGACTGGAAGCGCCGGGCAAGGGCGGGATCCTTCTCAATATATTGCCGATACTCATCCAGCGTGGTGGCGCCGATGCAGTGCAGCTCGCCTCTTGCCAGCATGGGCTTCAGGAGGTTGCCCGCGTCCATGCTGCCCTCGGTCTTGCCTGCACCCACGATGGTGTGCAGCTCGTCGATGAAGAGGATAATGCGTCCATCGGACTGCTTGACCTCGTTGAGGACTGCCTTCAGACGCTCCTCAAACTCGCCGCGATACTTGGCGCCGGCGATCAGCGCGCCCATATCCAGGGAGAAGATGGTCTTATCCTGGAGGCTCTTGGGCACGTCGCCCCGGACAATCCGCTGGGCCAGGCCCTCCACAATGGCGGTTTTGCCCACGCCAGCCTCACCGATGAGGCAGGGATTGTTCTTGGTCTTGCGGGAGAGGATTCGGATCACATTGCGGATCTCGTCGTCCCGGCCAATGACCGGATCCATCTCCTTAGCCCGGGCCTTTGCCACCAGGTCCGTGCCGTATTTCTCCAAGGCTTCGTAGGTCTCCTCCGGGGAATCGGAGGTGACCCGCTGGGCGCCGCGGACGGCCGTGAGGGCCTGCATGACCCCCTCCCGGGTGATGCCATAGAGGTCAAACAGACGCCGGATCACCGGATCCGCCGCGTCACACAGGGCCAGGAGCAGATGTTCCACGGAGACGAATTCATCGCCCATGCTCTCAGCCAGGGTCTCCGCCTGGTTGAACACATTATCCACCGTGCGGGCAATGTAGTAGCGGTCCGCTTCCCGAGCGCCGGTGACCGCGGGGAGCTTTTTTAGCTCCGCAGTGGCTGCCGCGTCCAGGCTCTCCACCGTGATGCCCATGCGCTGCAGAAGTTGCGGGATCAGGCCCCCGTCCTGCCGCAGCAGAGACAAAAGCAGATGGACCTGCTCGATCTGCTGATGATTGTTGGCCAGAGCCAGCTCCTGAGAGCTCTGCACAGCCTCCAGGGATTTTTTTGTGTACTTTTGTGCGTTCATGCTTCTTACTCCTTCCAAACGGCGGTATTTCACAGCTTCCAGACCAGATTTGGATTCCTTGTTTCCGCCGTTTTAGCACTCTCTACTTTCGAGTGCTAATCCGTTTTCTTCATATTACTCCCGGTCATAAAAAAAGTCAAGACCCTGCTATGAAAAATTTTACGCGCCCCGTCGCTCCACAAACCAGCGGTCTCGCTCATAGTAGAGGAATGTCTCGTGCCCCAGGATGCGACAGGTATAGCGCAGGCCCATTCCCCCTGCCTTCATGGATGCCGCCGGACGAACATCCAGCACCCGATCCACCGAAAAGGAGCGTCCGTCCTCCCAAACCACCTGCAGGGGACGCATGGCGCCGTCCGGACCAAAGCGCGCAATGACTGTGACGTAGGTTTTGCAGGATGCCACGTTCCCGCCTCCTTTATCGAACTTTTGTTCTATTATAGCATGGAAGCGAAAAAAAGCAAGAGAAGTTTTTCAGGCTTACCGGAATCCACATTGCCAATTAATAATCTATCCATACATTTTTCGTTGTTTCGTTCATAATTATCCGGTATTCTATCTACAGAATCGTTTTTCTTTTCTTCATTCCCTCTCAAAGGGCGTCCCCACAAACGGCTGGTCACCGTTTGTGGGGATGTTCTTTTTTGCAAAAAATGGCCCCGGCTGCACTGGTCAGCCGGGGCCGCTTGTCAGGACGACACAAGGATTTGCCATAAAGAAAAGACGATCTCTTTCGAGATCGTCTTTTATGGAGCGGGTGACGAGGCTCGAACTCGCTACCTCCACCTTGGCAAGGTGGCGCTCTACCGGATGAGCTACACCCGCGTGCGAGGATAATTATAGCAAATTCTCCTCGTTTGTCAAGCCCCCGGACGAATATTTTCTCCCGGCTCGGAACCCAGATCCGGCCAGTCATCCGGCCGCAGGGCACAGGATGGATAGTCGGCAGTCGTCCAATGGTAAGCGCTCATGGCCGCGTCCAGACTCAGGGGCAGATCATCAGAGCCCTGCAGCAGAGCCTGCATCACATCCACATGGTAGTACTGCCCATCCACCTTGACGATGTTCCAGCTCCAGTCACTGCCATCCCGGACGCCCTGGACCACGTAGCAGTCCATCTCCAGCCGGTCGCAGAGGATCTTCATGGCCCGGGCAAAACCCACGCTGCTGGCCACACCCTGGCAGAGGGCCCCATGGACCGGAATGGGGGTGGAATGGATCTCATAGTCAAAATGCTCGGAGAGATAGGAATAGAGAAGCTGAAGCTGCTCTTCCTGGGTCTCCCGATGCTGCACATATTCCGCGGCAGACTGGGCCTCCTCCTCCACCTCCGCCTGGATGGCCTGCATCCGCTCACTGGTCTCCGGGAAGCCCAGCTCCAGCTGGAGGATGCACTCGCTCTGCGGGGCCGGATAGAAGGAGGCTCGGACCTCCGGCATGGCCTGAACGCTCTCCGGATGGGCCTCGTAATAGCTGCGCACATATTCTCCCAGATCCAGATCTTCATAGCCATAGACATAGAGGCTCAGAGCCGGCGCATAGTGCTCCAGCGCGGAGGCTACCCGGGTCCGGATGGCATTCTCTCCCCGGGTGGTGATCAGCGCGTCCATCTCCTCCGGGCTTTTGGAATAGGTGATGCCCACCGTGATCTCATAATAGGAAACCACCTGGACACATTCATAGGTGATGTAATCCACGGCAAAGCTGCCCAGGGGCGTGCGTTTTGCCACATGATACACTGCGTCTGCCACCTCGTCGGAAACGCTGCCCGGATAGCTGTAGGTCCGGATCAGACCCTCCGGCTCCCCGCTGGAGACCAGATACAAAAGAGCCGAGACCAGAGAATCGTAGTCGCTGATGACCAGAGCGTCCTCATTCTCCTGGCGGACATACTGCTCCTCGTGGGGCGTGACCACCAGGTATTCTCCGCGTCTGCCGCATGCGCAGAGCAGCAGCATGCAGAGAAAACAGATCAGCAGGCGTTTCATGGCATAACTCCTTTTTTACATCTCTTCCTTGGAATAGCGGCCAAAGCCCTCGCCCTGGACCTGGTGAGCGTTCTGAACAATGACAAAGGCGTCCCGGTCGATCTCCGACACAGCCTCCTTCAGCTCCGCCAGCTGCTTTTGCTTGATGGCCACCAGGACCACCTGCTTTTCCTGGCCGGTATAGGCACCCTGGCCGTGCAGCAGCGTGGCGCCCCGGTCCAGCTTCTCGTCAATGGCCTGCACGATCTCAGCATACTTGTCGGAGATGATGAGGGCCACCTTGGAATAGTCCAGGCCATAGATCACTGCATCCAGAACGATGGAGTTCACATATAGCGCAACTGCGCTGTAGAGGGCGTTGTTCAGATCCCGATAGGCCAGGCCGGTCAGGATCACGGTCACCAGATCAAACATTAGCATGACCTTGCCCATGGAGAAGCTGCGGTGGCGCAGCTGCACCAGCCGGACAGCGATATCAGAGCCGCCGGTGGAGGCGCCCCGGATGAACACCAGGCCCAGGCCCAGACCGGAGAGGACGCCGCCATAGAGGGCAGCCAGCAGGGGCTCCACCTGAGCAGGTGGCAAAACCATCGGCAGAGCGTCGATGGCAAGGTTGGAAACCATCATGCCCAGCAGAGACCCAAAGAAGAACTTTCCGCCCAGGCGCTTGAGGCCCAGAAGGAACAGAGGCACGTTCATGATAATGGCCAGCACGCCGATGCTGCCCAGGCCGGTGAGCTTTTTGAACACCATGGCGAGGCCTGTGACACCGCCTGCGTTCAGGCCGTTGGGCGAGAAGAACAGATCAAAGCCGAGGGCTTAGATGGCGCTGCCCAGGGCAATGATCAGCACGTCCAGAAACAGGTTCCATGCACGCTTTTTCAAGGTTGCTTCCTCCTATTATACATCCAACTGGAGCTGGCGGTTTCCGCTGTCCTCCTCCCGCAGAAGCGCGCCGACGGCGGGCAGGCTGCGGGTGCGGTAGCGGGCGGGGTTCTGGATGGTGCTGTCCTCCAGGAATTCTGCCCGGTTCAGGGTGTATTTCTTTTTCAGGGTCAGGACTGCCACGCCCTGGGTGTTGCGGGTGGTCTTGGGGGCCAGCTGCGCAGAAGAGAAGATCAGGGCGCGGCCCTCGGTGGAGTGGAGGACGATCTGCCGCTCCTCCTCCGCGATGAGCAGCACCGCCTTCACAGGGCTTTTGTCCGAATAGGCGCCGGTGAGCCGCTTCCGGTTGGTCTTGGTCTCATAGGCCGAGATATCCACTCGGGCCACCTTGCCGTTTTCAAACACAAAGAGGATACTGCCGCTCTTGGGCGGCGTCATGGCAGCCAGGAAAAGCTCGCCCTCGTCCATGCCCAGCTTGCCGGGCAGATAGTCGCCCAGAGCGCTGGCCTTGGTATCGTCAAAGTCGGAGAGCTTGGCCTTGTAGACCTGGCACTTGTCGGAGAACACCAGCAGGTCCGCCCCGGAGTCCGACTGCCAGGTGGACAGAAGGCTGTCGCCCTCCTTGAACTTCTGCTCGGAACTCATGCGCAGGGACTGGGCAGTAATGCGCTTGAAATAGCCCTCCCGGGAAACGAAGCAGGTCACGGGGTAGGTCTCCGGGGCCTCCTCCTCTTCTGCTGGCAGATCCGACTCATAGACCATGCCGGTCTTCCGGGGAATCCCGTAGCTGGACTCCACCTTCTTGAGTTCGGAAATGATGAGCTTGCGCACCCGGGCGCTGGACTTGAGGGTGGCCTCCAGATCCTCGATCTCCTTCTCCAGATCACTGGTCTCGGCGGTGCGCTTGAGGATATACTCCCGGTTGATGTTGCGCAGGCGGATCTCCGCCACGTACTCCGCCTGGACCTGATCGATGCCGAAGCCGATCATCAGATTGGGCACGACCTCGCTTTCCAGCTCGGTCTCCCGGATGATGGCGATGGCCTTGTCGATGTCCAGAAGGATCCGGCCCAGGCCGTGGAGCAGATGGAGCTTTTCTTTTTTCTTCTGCAGATTGTAGTAGATCCGACGCCGGACGCACTCGATCCGCCAGGCGGTCCACTCGTCCAGGATCTCCCCCACTCCCAGCACCCGGGGCTGCCCGGCGATGAGGATATTGAAGTTGCAGCTGAAGGGATCCTGCAGGGGCGTCAGTCGGAAGAGCTTCTGCATGAGCTTCTCCGGATCCACGCCTCGCTTCAGGTCGATGGCCAGCTTCAGGCCGGACAGGTCCGTCTCATCCCGCATGTCAGAGATCTCCCGGATCTTGCCGGACTTGATCAGCTCCGCTACCTTGTCCAGGATGGCCTCGGCAGTGGTGGTATAGGGGATCTCATAGACCTCGATGAGGTTCCCCTCCTTCACATAGCGCCAGCGGGCCCGGACCTGGAAGGAGCCCCGGCCGGTTTCATAGATGCCGCGCATCTCGTTCTCATTGTAGAGGATCTCGCCGCCTGTGGGAAAATCCGGGGCAGGCATGGCAGAGAGCAGATCCGCATTGGGATCCTCCATGCGGGCGATGGCCGCCTGGCAGACCTCCTTCAGGTTGAAGCCGCAGATGTTGGAGGCCATGCCAACGGCAATTCCCATATTGGCGCTGACCAGCACATTGGGGAAAGTGGTGGGCAGAAGGGTGGGTTCCTGCTTGGTGTTGTCATAGTTGTCCACAAAATCCACGGTATCCGCGTCGATGTCCCGGAAGAGCTCGGCGCAGATGGGATCCAGCTTGGCCTCCGTATACCGGGAGGCCGCGTAGGCCATGTCCCGGGAGTAGACCTTGCCGAAGTTGCCCTTGGAGTCCACAAAGGGATGGAGCAGGGCTTCGTTGCCCCGGGCCAGACGGACCATGGTCTCATAGATGGCCGCGTCGCCGTGGGGGTTGAGCTGCATGGTCTGACCCACGATGTTGGCGGACTTGGTCCGTCCGCCGGTGAGCAGGCCCATTTTATACATGGTATAGAGGAGCTTTCGGTGGGAGGGCTTGAAGCCGTCGATCTCCGGGATGGCACGGGAGACGATGACGCTCATTGCGTAGGGCATGAAGTTGGTCTCCAGGATCTCCGAAATGGGGGTCTCCACCACCTCTGCCCGCAGGCCCTCCACATTGGGGTCGATCTGTCGGCTGATCTCCCGCTCTTTGTTTTTCTTTCTAGCCAATGGGGCGCCTCCTTACGACACGTCGGCCATATCCAGATATTTGTAGCCGTTCTCCGCAATGTGGTTCTTGCGGCCGGCCAGGTTGTTGCCCAGGAGCAAATCGAAGTACTCCGCCGTCCGGGCAGCGTCCTCCGGCATGACCTTGATAAGCCGCCGGGTCTCCGGGTTCATGGTAGTGGCCCACATCATCTCCGGCTCGTTTTCGCCCAGTCCCTTGGAGCGGGACACCTGGACCTTCTTGCCCTCCAGTCCGGCAAGGATCTCCGTCTTCTCCGCGTCCGAATAGGCAAAATAGGTCTTTTCCTTGCAGGTGATCTCAAACAGGGGCGACTCCGCGATATACACATAGCCCTGGTCGATGAGGGTGGGCGTCAGACGATAGAGCATGGTCAGAATCAGGGTGCGGATCTGGAAGCCATCCACATCCGCATCGGTGCAGATGACGATCTTGTTCCAGCGCAGGTTTTCCAGATTGAAGGTGGACAGGTCCCTGGCCTTCTTGCCGCCGGTGAGCTCCACGCCGCAGCCCAGGACCTTGATGAGGTCCGTAATGATATCGGACTTGAAAATGCGCTCATAGTCCACCTTGAGGCAGTTGAGGATCTTGCCCCGGACGGGCATGATACCCTGGAACTCCGCGTCCCGGCCCTGCTTGACCGAGCCCAGCGCGCTGTCGCCCTCCACGATGTAGAGCTCCCGGCGGGACACGTCCCGGCTGCGGCAGTCCACGAATTTCTCCACCCGGTTGGCGATGTCGATGGAGGCAGCCAGGGTCTTCTTGGTGTTCACCCGCGCCCGCTCGGCGGTCTCCCGGCTGCGCTTGTTGATAAGCACCTGGTCCGCGATGCGGTCCGCCTCCGCCTTGTTCTCGATGAAATAGATCTGCAGGCGGCTGCGGAAAAATTCCGTCATGGCGTCCTGCACAAACTTGTTGGTGATGGCCTTCTTTGTCTGGTTCTCGTAGGAGGTCTGGGTGGAGAAGCAGTTGGTCACCAGCACCAGGCAGTCAGCCACATCCTGGAAGGTGATCTTGGATTCGTTCTTGTTGTATTTGTTCTGCTGCTTGAGGTAGGCGTCCACCGCGCTGACAAAGGCGGAGCGGGTGGCCTTCTCCGGAGCGCCGCCGTGCTCCAGCCAGGAGGAGTTGTGGTAGTATTCCAGACGCTGGACCTGGTTGGAGAAGCACACCGCCGCGCTGATCTTCACCTTGTATTCCGGCTTGTCCTCCCGGTCCCGGCCCTGGCGCTCCGCCTCCCAGAACTGGGGCATGGTCAGCGCGCCCGCCTCGGTGATCTCCGTGACATAGTCCAGGATGCCCCGCTCATAGCAGAAATCGGTGATCTCGAACTTGCCGGAGGAAACCTCATTGCGGAAGCGGAAGGTGACGCCGGCATTGACCACGGCCTGACGCTTGAGCACGTCCGTATAGTATTCGACAGGCACGGCGATGTCGGTGAACACCTGCAGATCCGGCTTCCAGCGGAAGCGGGATCCGGTCTTGCGGCCCGTCACCGGCTCTGCCTTCAGGCCGCCCACGTTTTCGCCCCGCTCAAAGTGCAGGTTGTAGCGCTTGCCGTCCCGAAGGATTTCCGCGTCAAAGTACTCCGAGGAGTACTGGGTGGCACAGGCGCCCAGACCGTTCAGGCCCAGGGAAAAGGTGTAGTCGCCTCCGTCGTTGTTGTCATACTTGCCTCCGGCATAGAGCTCACAGAAAACCAGCTCCCAGTTGTAGCGGCCTTCCTTTTCATTCCAGTCCACAGGGCAGCCCCGGCCCTGATCCTCCACCTCCACAGAGTAATCCTGATAGCGGGTGACTGTGATCAGATTGCCGTGGCCCTCCCGGGCCTCGTCGATGGCGTTGGAGAGGATCTCAAACACTGCGTGCTCGCAGCCCTCCAGTCCGTCAGAGCCGAAGATGACCGCCGGGCGCTTGCGCACCCGATCCGCGCCCTTCAGCGCGGAAATGGAGTCGTTTCCGTAGCTTTGCTTTTTCGTACTCATGCTTCCCTCACTACATTTCGTGTTCCAATGGGCAGAAAAACCCAATATGTATTCAATATACCTGTTTTTTCCCGGAAAGTCAAGACTTTCCGGGACGCTTCCCGCTCTTCTGCCCGTTTTTGGGCCTCATTGGGCAATGCTAAGCCGAAACAACAGCAAACGGAACCGCTTCTGCGGTTCCGTTTGCTTCTCTATGTCCGGGGACAGAGATCTGTCCCCTGCCTGGCGTCCATACGGACCGTCCCGGCTGCCGGATCGTCCACATCTGCGCGCGTGCGATCCCCTTGACGCTCAGCGCTCCCCGCGCTCTGGCTGCGTCCGGTTTCCTTCGGCGCAGCTGACGCACAGGACGAAACCTTTGGCCGCAGCGCCTGCGCAAGGCGCCTTGTGTCCAGAGCCAGTATGCCCGGAATGAACCGGAATATGCAGGCATAGGCTAGTCCCAAAGGAGGGTTTTCCATGTCGCCTGCTGCCTGTCTCTTTGCCCTGGCCGGGCTTATCCTGCTTTTTTATCTGATGAGTCTGCCCTTTCGTCCGCCGATCCGGCTGATCCTGAGCACCCTGGGCGGCTATGCCTGCCTAGTGCTGGTGAATCTGTTTTCCTTTCTCACCGGGGCAGTGTTCAGCCTGAACATCGTCACAGCTGTCATCGTCGGTTTTCTTGGCCTGCCCGGGCTGGGGCTGTTATTCGCCCTGCGGCTGCTCCTCCCCGTCTAGCTCCGGCAGCGGTCTGCGGCGTCGCTCCGCCACGCCCCACTCCGGCAGGGGCAGCCGCTGCATGGCGCCGAAGATATGCTCCTTCAGTTCCGGGTAGCGGCCAGAGAGCTCATAGACCAGGTCCTTGACCTCCTCCCGCTTGGTGTGGTGGTCCGCCGGGCATCGGTTGGTGAGCACCGGAAGCCCCTCCCGGGAAGCGAAGTTCGCCACGGTCTTCTCGCTGATATAGAGCATGGGTCGGATCTGGGTCACCCCGGTCCGGTCCAGGAAGGTCACCGGCTGGAAGCAGCTCAGGCGGCCCTCATAGATGAGACTGAGCAGAAAGGTCTCCACCGCGTCGTCATAGTGATGGCCCAGGGCGATCTTGTGGATCCCGCGCTCCAGCAGCAGCTCATTCAAGGCGCCGCGGCGCATCTTGGCGCACATGGAGCAGGGATTCTTCTCCTTGCGATAGTCAAAGAGGATCGGGCCGATCTCTGTCTTTTTCAGGGTGAAAGGCACCTCCAGGCTGTCGCAGAAGGCGGCAATGCCGTCAAAATCCATGCCCAGGCCCATATCAATGGTCACTGCCTCCAGCCGAAAGGATGTAGGATAGTATTTTCGCAGTTCGGAGAGCAACCGCAGGAGCACCAGAGAGTCCTTGCCGCCGGACACGCCCACAGCTACGGTATCCCCCGGAGAGATCATCTGATAGTCGTCAATGCAGCGGCGCAGCAGGCCGGTGAGCTTCTGGAGCACGAAATCACCTCAAAAAAAGAATTGCGTTTTTCGTATTTGCGAGCATTTGAGAGAAAACAAGAGTATTTTCAAGTTCGTTCAGAGAAAACAAAAAATATTGAAACTTTCCTGTTGACTTGCTGCTCGGCTTATGGTATAAACATAGGGCACGCTCAAGGGATATTCTATGCGTGTTTGACCACTTTGTCAAATCAAAAGAAGGGATTTCCCTTCTAAATTGGAGGAAATACAATGCCTACTACCATGGCCAAGAAAGAGACCGTCCAGCGCAAGTGGTACGTTCTCGACGCAGCCGGCAAGCCCCTGGGCCGCACTGCTGCGACTGCCGCCAAGCTGCTGCGCGGCAAGCACAAGGTTGATTACACCCCCAACGTGGACTGCGGCGATTTCGTCATCATCGTCAATGTTGACAAGGCAGTTCTCACCGGCTCCAAGCTGGACGAGAAGTACTATCGTCATCACACCGGTTGGATCGGCGGTCTGAAGGAAGTCAAGTACCGCACCCTCATGGCCGAGCGTCCTGAGTTCGCCATGGAGCTGGCCGTCAAGGGCATGCTCCCCAAGAACACCCTGGGCCGCAGCGCCCTGACCCGCCTGAAGCTGTATGCCGGCCCCGAGCACAAGAACGCCGCGCAGAAGCCCGAAGCTTGGGTTCTGGACTAATCAGGAGGTAAAGGATTATGTACGAGAGCAAGAAACAGTATCAGTACGGCACCGGCCGCCGCAAGTCCTCCGTGGCTCGCGTCCGCCTGTATGAGGGCGGTACCGGCTCCATCACCATCAACGGCCGCGACATCGACGATTACTTCGGTCTGGATACCCTGAAGCTGCTGGTCCGTCAGCCCCTGAACCTGACCGGCACTCTGGATAAGGTCGACGTCATCTGCACCGTCGCCGGCGGCGGCGTCACCGGCCAGGCCGGCGCCATCCGTCACGGCATCTCCCGCGCCCTGCTCAAGCTGAATGACGGCGCTTTCCGCCCCGCTCTGAAGTCTGCTGGTTTCCTGACCCGCGACCCCAGAATGAAGGAGCGCAAGAAGTACGGCCTCAAAGCAGCACGTCGTGCTCCGCAGTTCAGCAAGCGCTGATCGAGACTTCAAAATGCCCCAAAACCCCGGAACCATGCGGTTTCCGGGGCTTTTTCTTTCCCCCGCACTTTTGACGTAGTTTGACGAGATTTGACACGTTCTGTCCGAAAAAAAGTAGTTAATAATGGGGGAAAACCGCGTTTGTAGTTAAAAAATGGGGGAAAATCGGAAAATGTAGGAGAGCAAGAAGTCCGTTTTTCGATGGTCTTAAGGTCGCTCGTCGGCTCCTTTTAGATGCCCTTTCGGACGATCTTTTCCGGCCTCCGATCCAGTTGGTTCTTTTGATGAGATTTGACCAAATCTGGCTATTTGAATCTTAGCCTGTACAAAACTGAATACTGCTTTTGAAAGCGCTTCTATTTTGCCCTCCTGCGGGGCTGGTAGATGTGCTTTTTCTATTTCCGGGACTTTTTGAGGAGGGACATCCATGAGTGGATATGCCAAAGACAGACCGGCGGACTGCCGGTACTGCTATTACTGGAGCCGGAACGTTCCGCATTGCACATACGGGAATGGCCGCTGCTTCTATTCCCTGCCTGATCCGGCAAAGAGCAAGCGCCCCTCAAAAAGCAATCGAGGATGCGATCTGGGATCACTATCACGACAACCGGCTTGACGCTGCCTGCATCGGACAGGTCTCAGAAGAATATGGCTTTGAACGCATGATGCGCGTTCTGGCCAACACCATCCGGCAGAAGGATTGGGATGATCGCTTTTCCCGTGATAACAAGGCATGGGCGCACACGATCCCGATTTATCCGAACAATGATTCCTGGGGCACAGACCGCAACGTCTATTTTGTGGTGGAGTCTCACCCTGGGCTGACAGACCTTTTTGTCACGCATGCCCGAAAGGAATATGCCCGTCTTCAGGAGAAAACAGAAAACCGGGAGTCAGTGCTTGCAAAGCTCCAAAAGCCGTTGGCCAAGGTGCCAGCGAAGCAGGGCACTAAAACCAGGGAACCGGAGCTGTGACTATGAGCAAGCGAATCCGAAACAAACAGATCATCTTTTGGGTCTCACCTGCGGAAGAGGCTATGATCCAGGCGCGTATGGCCCAAGTTGGGACGAAGTCGCTTAGTGCCTTTCTGCGAAAGATGGCGCTTGATGGAATCATCATCAACGTGAAGATCCCGGAGCTGCAGGAGATCATTTCCCTCCTGCGCCGGTGCAGCAACAACCTTAACCAAATCGCTCGGCAGGTCAACGTTACAGGCCGTCTCTATGAGACAGAAATGGAGCAGATGCTCCAATATCAGGAACAGAGCTGGCAGGCTATGAACGAACTTCTCGCCAAGTTGGCGAAGCTCAAATAAGGAGCTGTGGCTCCGGCTTCGACATCCTGGCAGCGTACTGTGGGCGGCATTATAATGGAATCAAAAAGAGAAAAGGAGGCGCTGAAAATGAAGCTCATTTTGAAGATCATCTTTGCTCCGCTGGTCGCATTGTTTACCGTGTTCTGCTGGGTCGCCATGCTGGCCGTGCACATTTCCGGCACCGTCCTCGGGCTGGCCTCCATGATTCTGGGAGCGCTGGGGCTGGCGGTTCTGCTGCTGGTTTCGGTGAAAAACGGGCTTTTCGTCCTGGTTATGGCATTCCTAATCTGCCCCTACGGTCTGCCTCTGCTGGCGGCCATGCTGGTAGGCCAGCTCCAACGCTTCCGCTGTTGGATGCTGGATGCGATCTACGGATAATAAACGGAGGCACGGCGCTTATCACAAGCTGCCGTGCCTCCACATTTTTTATTGCTCCAGCCGGTATAGGATATCCTGTAGTTTCTGCCATTGCTGGATAACGAAATCCTTGGATAGAATGTCCGCGTCGTTAAACACGTAATTACGCTGCATCTTCTGAAACTCTGTCTCAAAGAATGCGTTTGAAGCAATGCCATGAAAAATCTGATAGTCCCTGAACGGTTTGTCCGCAAGATCGCTTCCGATCCTCCGGGTTTCCTCCAGCCGCTTATAGTCGATCATACGGAGCAGCTCCGCAGAATCCTCCAGCAAAGCTTGGATGGATGGAAGGTCAAGCATGATGCTCACATCGTAGACATGCTTTGCCACATCGAAATACAGCTCCCGGTCGTAATAGAACTCCGCGGCCAGAATCTTATCCGCAAAGATGCGTTCCAGTTTGATCGTCTGAATCTTGAAGGGCATCAGCCCATAGTTTTCCCGCATGATCCTCCGCTGGTCTTCGCTTGCGAAGGTATAGAGGACAGGCTCGACCTCCAGTTCCGTAAACGGTTCGCTGACAGTAAAGGAAGTCGCCTCGACCTTGACGTGCCGGAAGCGCTGAAGCGGATCGACCTCATCCACCGGAACCGCAGGCTCATAGTCATACACGGTTGTAATGCTGCCCTTGCGGTCTTCCTCCATCTCCGTATCGGTGGTACGCGGGAGAGAAGTGTATTTCTTTGTGGCCATCTCCAACCGCTTTTTTGCCTGACTGTTGCTGCAATTCTCGATGCTGACGGTCAGATCAATGTCCTCCGAAAAACGCCGGATACTTTTCTGTGCTTTGTAAAGCGCGGTGCCGCCTTTGAAGAACGCGGGAAGCTCCTTCTGCTTTTCAGCCAGCTCCCGCAGGAGCAGAGAAACATAGTAATCCTTTTCCAAGATATCCAGCCGGACGCCGGAGCTGTCATGAATCTGATTCAGTATAGCAAGAAACGCATATCTGTCTTCATGCAGCATCATAATTCCAACCCTCCCAAAATAACATCAACCGTTCTTTCCAGGGTCTTTATCGGATAAAACTTTCTCGCATAGAGGATCAGACGATCCGGAAGCAGACCGGCACTTTCCGTTTTCTCCCGGATGATCTCTTCCGGTGCGGCCGCATCCACCGGTGCTTCTGCCATACTGTCGATCATGTCCAGGATTTGAAGATACTTATAATTCTCGTTGGTCACAGCTGCCCGCGGCTTCTGAACCTCAATCTCCACGTCTTTGGGAACCGGCAGAGTGTAGTTGTTCGTGGCGATCCATTTTTTGCGCGGCATCTGAGAGACGAGACCGATCTGGTTCATCAAGGAGAGCCCGGTTTCATATCCGATGACACGATCTCCATCCAGGACAAGCCACCTGCCATAGATCATATCTTTGCTCGGCACATAGTCCCCAAAGGGCGTCTTGATCCGTTTGCAGTACACCCCGCGCGTGATTCTGGATACTACGCCTTCGCGCTCCAGTCGGGCAAGATTTACATTGACGGTTTTCCTGACCTTATCCTCCGGCTCTCCGGTCCGTTCCGTCATGTAGGCAGTAACCATATCTGTGGTGACCGGAGCTTCCTGCGGAAGTGTGTCAAGGTATTCTGTCATGTGCCTTTTATAGTATGTCGTGGCCATATTCTCACCACCTATTTTGTTATTTCAACGCGCGATTAACTCCGCTCAATCCATATTATAATAACATTCTATGCAGAAGTCAAGCAAGAATGTTATTTCAAGTTCCTCCCGAAAGAAAAATGAAACTGCAAAATAACACTTTTCATAAGCGGCAACAAATCAAAAGAAAAGGAGGGTTCACTGATGGCAACCACGCGGATTATCCCCATGCACATCAATAAAGGCAAGACCATAGCCCAATGCCTGTCAGACCGGACAGAATATGCGATGAATCCTGACAAGACGGAGGCTGGAGAATTTGTGTCCTCCTTCGCCTGTGACCCGAAAACAGCGGATATGGAATTTCTGCTTTCCAAGCGCCAGTATCGACAACTCACCGGTCGGACACAACAGAGCGATGTGATCGCCTATCAGGTACGCCAGTCCTTCAAGCCGGGCGAGGTCACGCCGGAACAGGCCAATCGGATCGGCTATGAATTCGCTCGGCGCTTCCTGAAGGGCGAACACGCTTTTCTCGTAGCGACCCACACGGACAAGCATCACATCCACAATCATATTATATGGAACTCCACCTCCCTTGACTGTCAGAAAAAGTTTCGGGATTTCCATAGGAGCGGGCAGGCTGTGCGCAAGCTCAGTGACCTGATCTGTATGGAGAACCAGTTATCCGTGATCGAGCATCCCCAGCCCCACGGGACAAGTTACAACAAGTGGCTGGGCGGCAATGCCAAGCCTTGCAGCCGTGATCTGCTGCGCGCTGCCATTGACAGTGCTTTGAGGAGAAAGCCGGAGAGCTTTGACGCCCTGCTGGGTGAGCTGCAAAGAGCCGGATACGAGATCAAAATCGGTGCAAACATCGTCTTCACCCGTCCGGGGCAGAAACAGAATATCCGGCTGAAATCTCTTGGAGAAGACTATTTCGAGGACGCGCTCCGTGCAGTGATTGCCGGAACGAAAATTCACAACCCGCAGAAGAAACGCCGGACAAAAGCGAAGACGCAGAGACCAAGCCTGCTCTCAGAGATCGAAACAAAAATCCATGCGGGCCGTGGTGCCGCCTACGATCAGGCCATGAAGGTCATTCGTCTGAAAAGCATGGCCGAGACACTTTTGTTTCTCCAGCAACATGACTTCCGCGACTATACAGAGTTTGCGCACTACTGCTCCGAAGTCACCGGTAAGGCCGGCGATCTGCTTTCCCGCATCAAGGCGGCGGAAAACCGTATGGCGGAGATCAGCGTCCTGCGTTCCCACATCATCAATTATTCCAAAACACGGGAGGTTTATGTCGGCTATCGAAAAGCCGGGTACTCCAAGAGGTATCTGTCTGCGCATGAAAGCGACATCATCATCCACAAGGCTGCGAAGAAAGCCTTTGATGAACTGGGGCTGAAAAAGCTTCCCACGGTAAGGAGCTTGCAGGAGGAGTATGCAACGCTGCTGGCCCAGAAAAAGGCTGACTATGCCGAATACTACAAGCTCGAAAAAGAGAAGTGTGACCTGCTCATCTACAAGGCCAACACGGAAAGATTACTCAATCTGGACAGGGAGGAAACGAAAAACCGCGAGCATCAGCGAGAGGAAAAATAAGCGCCGGAACGGTGCGCAGCCGCAGAACACTTCTGCGATCCATAAGGGGTTTGGGGATATGCCCCAACAAGCAAAATGGGAGGTTTCCGCCGTGCGCAGCAGCCTCCCGATTTTGGCAAGTGTATAAACACTTGCCCAGCTTGCCAAGTATGTGAATCCGTTTCTCAAACCATCCTCCATAATTTGTGGTTTTTCCGTTAAATCAACACTGACCCTGTTGAATATCTTCGGTTATTCGTATATAATGTAAACTGTATTTTTGTAATTTGCTATCAGTGAGGTTCAAACATGAAGGGCTATCTTTCCATCCGGGAAACATCGTATAAATGGGGCGTCTCCGAACGCCGCGTCAATCAGTATGTGACTGAGGAACGCATTCCCGGCGTGGAGCGGTTCGGACGTTCCTGGGCAATTCCTGCGGACGCTGTTAAGCCCGGCGATCCCCGACAAACCCGAAAGAAAGTAAAACAAGGCGTGGAAGGTATGGAGGATGTTCACTTATGACGATGGATTTAGGAACGCTTGCCATACTTTTCCCAATGCTGTTCTTGCTGCTTGGGCTTGGGTTCACAGTGGTGATCGATCCCTATATTCAGCAGAAACAGCGGCGGATCATGCTTCTGATCGTTGTGCTCTGCCTTAGCCTGATCGTGCAAAACTTATGGGAAAACGAGCTGTTCGTCAGTCACTCACATCTTGCTTTGAAGAATCTTCTGTCGGCCTATGGTTATTCTGTCAGGCCCGTTTTTCTTGTCCTGTTTCTTTCTATTGTCTGGCCGGAAGGGAAAATGTGGCCCGCGTGGACGCTTGCAGGGATCAATGCCGCGCTTTACTTCAGTTCCCCCTTTACAAAACTTTGTTTTGAGATCCGTGAATTTGATTTTGCCACCCTGCATGGACCGCTGTGGTTTTCATGCATCCTGGTCAGCGGGGTCCTGCTACTGGAGCTCCTGATACGGACGATCCTCCGCTACCGGGAGATGCGGAGACTGGAGCAGCTGATCCCGGTCTCCGTGGCCTTGATCATCGCCGCCTCCGTCGCCTTGGACATGAACGTGGGCATGGCGCAGCAGCCGGTGTCCTTCCTGACCATCGCCATTGTGGTGGGCAGCGTGTTTTATTACATCTGGCTGCACCTGCAGTTTGTCCGCGAGCACGAAAAAGATCTTATGGCCTCCCAGCGTATCCAGATCATGATGACCCAGATCCAGCCCCACTTCCTGTTCAACGCCCTCAACACCGTCCGCGCTCTGTATTCCAAGGACCCGTCTCTGGCAGACAGGACGCTGGAGGATTTCAGTACCTATCTGCGGCAGAATCTGGAGTCACTGAGCCAGACAGATTTGGTTCCGGTCACTAAGGAATTGGAGCATACCCGCCTGTATGCCGAAATCGAGGTGCTGCGTTTTCCCAATATTCATGTTGAATATCGGACCTGGGATCAGGATTTTCAAATTCCGGCTCTGACGATTCAACCGCTGGTGGAAAATGCGATCCGTCATGGCGTACGCAGCAGGAAGGACGGCCTTGTGACCGTTACAACGGTTTGTGAATCGGGCTGTCACCGAATTACGGTTCAGGATAACGGAGTGGGCTTTGACACAAAGAAGCAGGAATCTTTCGCAGAGACACACATTGGCCTTCGGAATGTTAAGAACCGAATAGAGCAGATGTGCGGAGGTACAATGATTCTTCGCAGCGAGATTGGAGCAGGAACCTGCGTCACGCTCATCATTCCCGACGGAAACAAAGACGGCACAAGGGAGAAACGGAAATGAAAGTGATCTGCGTAGATGACGAGCCGCTGGCCGTGGAATATACGTTAAGGCAATGTACACGCCTGCCCGAAATTGAGGAGGCAAAAGGCTTCACGGATTCGCTTCTTGCACTGGACTATCTTCGCGCTCACCCGGTGGATCTTGCAATCCTGGATATTAATATGCCACAGATCGACGGCATCACGCTGGCAGCCCGGATCAAGCAGATCTCGCCGCAGACTGCGATTCTGTTTCTGACCGCGTACAAGGAATATGCCTTTGACGCCTATGCAGTGCATCCGACTGGGTATCTGCTCAAGCCGGTGTCTCAGGAAAAGCTGGCCTCCGAAGTGCGCTATGCATGCGGAGGGACGCGCCAATCTACCAAAGCTCATGTTCAGATCAAGACGTTCGGGACATTCGACGTCTATGTGGACGAAAGACCGGTCAGCTTCAAGCTGGCAAAAGCCAAGGAGGTCCTTGCCTACCTTGTGGACAAGCAGGGTTCAGGGGTCACGCGCAGCGAGCTCTTCGCCGCCGTCTGGGAGGACAGCCTGTATGACCGCAGGATGCAGAAGCAGCTGGATGTTTATATCCGCTCACTCAGGGAAACCTTGCAGGAATACGGCATCCCGGAGATCATGGAGATGGAGAAAGGTGTCCTCCGCGTCAAGCCGGAGACCTTTATCTGCGACGCCTACCTTTTCTATTCCGGCGACAGCGATACGATCAACGCCTACCGCGGAGAGTACATGAGCTCTTACTCCTGGGCCAGCATGACCGAGGCAATCTTGTCCTGGAGAACAACAAACCGTTAATAGCTGAAACAACATACAGAAAAGAATCGCTCTTTTTCAAAGTTTTTTGAGAAAGGGCGGTTTTTCTTTGGACATCCTTTGGACAGGGCTTGTTACTATAATATAAAAAAGGAAAAGTAGTCTGAAAGGTTTACATAATATTAGAAACGCGAGGGAAAAGGAGAACGAAAATGGCTTTTCACGAACAAGTAAGCTCGTTAAGCCCGGATCAACTGGATTCGGTCAGCGGCGGTACTGACACCCTCGGCGTTTACAGACCGGGATTTCAGTATGCCAGGACGGAATACGAGGTTGTGAACGCGATCCGGGACCGCGGTATCACCTGTATCGTCATCGCCCACCGACTGAGCACCGTCCGCGACTGCGACGAGATCATCGTCCTTGATAAAGGCAAGGTGGCTGAGCGCGGCACCCACGATGAACTGATGGCCCTGGGCGGCGTGTATGCCGACCTGGTGGCGAATGAGTAAGGGGGTGACGGTATGGGATGGTTTGAAAACCAGATTGAAGAACGCAGAAGCGCCGATCAGCAGCTTTTGGAGGATTCCTTCGTCAAGATCGCCGGCGTCGTGCTGGGACAGCGCACGGCCCAGAAGATCGGAGACGAGCGAATCGTCACGAAAAACGCCATCGACGAAATTCTGAAATACTATCACTATAAACCTGTCGAACTGCCGGAGGTTTTAAAAACTACCGAAGAGCGGTTGAATTACAGCCTGCGCCCCCACGGACTCATGCGGAGGACCGTGGAGCTGACGGCGGGCTGGTACAAGGACGCCTTCGGCCCGATCCTCGCCTTTACGAAGGAGGAGGGCCTGCCCGTTGCGCTGCTGCCCGGTCAAATTCGAGGATACCACTTCACGAACCCAAAGACCGGAAAAAAAGAAAGTGTAAACGCCGGATCCTCCACTCTCTTTGACACCGAAGCCATTTGCTTCTACCGTCCGCTGCTGCAAAAAAAGCTGGGGATCCCCGATCTGCTGCTGTACATGAAGCGCTGTGCGTCCCTCGGCGACGTCATCGTCATCGTCGCTGCGACGCTTGCGGTGACGATGGTGGGACTGATCATGCCGAGGATCACCCGGGCGCTTACCGGGCCGGTGCTTTCCAGCGGTCGGGCAAACGCCCTGATCGGGATCGCGATCTGCATGATCTGCGTGTCCCTCTCGTCGCAGCTGATCAGCAGCGTGAAGAACCTTGTCCAGGGCAGGCTGAACACCAAGACTTCTCTGGGGGTGCAGACCTCCATGATGATCCGCCTTCTGTCGCTTCCGGCAGCGTTCTTCCGGAAATACAGTCCCGGCGAGCTGAAAAGCCGCGCCATGTCGGTGAATCAGCTCTGTTCCATGCTGATGAGCATGGTCATGAGCACTGGTCTTACTTCGCTGGCTTCTCTTTTATACATCGGTCAGATCTTCCGTTTCGCCCCGGCGCTGGTGATCCCTTCCCTGGTGATCGTGCTGGTGACGGTGGTCTTCTCCATTGTCTCCACGCTGACGCAGATCCGTATCAACCGCAGGCAGATGGAGCACGCGGCAAAGGAATCCGGCATGAGCTACAGCCTTATCACCGGCGTGCAGAAGATCAAGCTCTCCGGCGCGGAAAAGCGGGTCTTTGCCAAATGGCTGGACATGTACGCGGAGGGGGCGGAACTAACCTACAACCCGCCGATGTTCATTAAGATCAACGGCGTGATCTCCACGGCCATCAGCCTGGTGTCCAACATCGTACTGTACTACCTGGCGGTACAGAGCGGGATCGGGCAGTCGAGCTACTTTGCTTTCACCGCCTCCTATGGGATGCTGATGGGCGCGTTTATGTCCCTGTCCGGCATCGCCCTGTCCGCCGCACAGATCCAGCCCATTCTGGAAATGGCGGAGCCATTCCTGAAGATCGAGCCGGAAACGGCGGAAAACAAAGAAATCGTCACCCACATTTCCGGCAGCATCGATCTCGATCACGTTTCCTTCCGCTATGATGAGAGCGGGCCGTATATTCTGAATGATCTGTCTCTGCGCATCAAGCCCGGTGAATATGTCGCCGTGGTCGGACGAACCGGCTGCGGGAAATCCACTCTGGTGCGGCTGCTCTTAGGCTTTGAAAAGCCGGAGAAGGGCGCGATCTATTACGACGGCCGGGATATCGAGGGCCTCGACCTGCCCTCCCTGCGGCGGAAGATCGGCACGGTCATGCAGGACGCGGGACTGTTCCAGGGAGATATCTTCTCCAACATCGTCATCACCGCCCCGGAGCTGACGCTGGACGACGCCTGGGAGGCGGCGGAGACGGCCGGCATTGCCGATGATATCCGCGCCATGCCCATGGGGATGAACACCATCGTCTCCGAGGGACAGGGCGGCATTTCCGGCGGGCAACGCCAGCGGCTCATGATCGCCCGGGCCATCGCACCGAAGCCGAAGCTGCTTATTTTCGACGAGGCGACAAGCGCCCTGGACAACAGGACCCAGAAGCAGGTCTCCGAGGCGCTGGACAAAATGGGCTGCACCCGCATCGTCATCGCCCATCGGCTCTCTACCATAAAGCACTGCGACCGCATCCTGGTGCTGGACAGCGGCCGGATCGTGGAGGATGGCACCTACGACGAGCTGATCGACAAGGGCGGCTTCTTCGCCGAACTGGTGGAGCGGCAGCGGCTGGATACGGATCATGAGTCTGCCTGAAAACACATTTCAAGGTCGATGATCATGCGCAGGAAGGAAAGGGCCGGGATTCGAGCAATGAAGAACAAAACGCCGGGCGGCAGCATCATCAGAAATACGGTTTACGCACATCTTGCGGCTTTTATCCTCTCATCTCTGTCTGCCACCATCGGATCGCTGGTGGATGGTGTTATCATCGGCCAGTATCTGGGCGTAGACTCCATGGCTGCGTTTGGCATCATTGCTCCGCTCCTGACCGCATTCTCGCTGACCGGCACACTGGTTTCCGCTGGAGCACGAAACAGGTTTTCACGGTTTGTCGGCGAGGGAAAGCTTGCCGAAGCGCAGGGCGTGTTTTCCTTGTCCGTCGTGCTGGCCGTTGGGAGCGCTGCCGTATGGATGATCGTCATGCTCGCGTTCGCAACGCCCATCACAAAGGCCCTCGGCGCTACGGGCAATGCGGCGTCGCTTCTGCGGAAGTCCAGGCATTATCTGATCGGGATCTCGATCGGGCTCCCGGCAATGAATGCGATGAAGATCCTGACAAGCTATATGCCCCTGGACAATGACCGCGGTCTGCCCGTGATATCCTCTATTGTACTGACCGCCGCGGATATCCTGCTGGATATGATGGTCGTCTTTGTGCTGCATCAGGATACGCTGGGGATGGGCCTGGCCACCAGTATCAGCTACTATATCGCCGTTTTCGTCCTGCTGACGCATTTTCGGAAGAAGAATGCGTTGCTTCGATTCACGATCAGAAAAATGCCCTGGCGTGAGACCGGCCCCATCCTGAAGCAGGGGCTGCCCATGGGAGTCTGCCGTTTGGGAAATACGCTGCGTAGCACCTTTATGAATCGGATGCTGGCCTTGATCGCGACCTCGGCCGCCATTGCGGCGTATTCGGTCCATCGCCAGGCGGACGCCTTTCTGAATCCGCTTACCATTGGTCTGGCGGACACCGTGGCAATGATCACCGGCGTTTTGATGGGGGAAGAAGATCGTCCCATGATGAAAAAACTGCTTGTGAGCGCCGCTCAGGCAACCGCCACCCTGACGCTTGGCACCGCAGTGCTTGCCTGGATATTTGCTCCGCAGTTTGCGGGTCTCTTTATCAAGGGAAATACGGAAGCTCTGCGGCTTTCCGTGCGGGCTGTCCGCTGTTATGCAATCGGGATGCCGCTGTATGGCCTGAACCTGATTTACCTGAATTATTTTCAGGGGATCGGAAAAAGCCGTCTGTGCACTGTCAGCGGTTTCCTTTCCGAAGCTGGCCTTCTGATGATCTCCGCATGGGGGCTGTCGCATTGGCTTGGGGCGGACGCAGTGTGGGCTGCCTTTCCTGTGACGCAGCTGCTGATGCTGGTGTATTACAGTTTCATGATTGCCATAGAGTCCCGGCGGGTTGGGCTGCGGCACGCCAAACTGTTGGATCGGATCCTGCTTCTGCCCGAAAGCTTTGATGTGGCGGAGTGCGAGCGCATGGATTGGAGCGTTTCCACCATGGATCAGGTCGCAGTTCTTTCACAGAAGGTCTGGAGTTTTTGCGACAGACATGGCTGCGATCCCAGACGACGGTATCTTATGAGCCTGAGCGTGGAGGAAATGGTGGGGAACGTCATCCAGCACGGCTTTACAAAGGATAAAAAGCGGCATCACATAGACGTCAGGATTCTGAAAAAGAAGGAGGATTATATCGTTCGCATCCGGGACGATTGTGCGTTCTTTGATCCGATCGAACGGCTGCAGCTCTATTCTGAGCGTGATCCGCTCCACCATGTGGGACTGCGGATGATCAGCAAAACCGCAAAATCCATCCAATACACCTGCGTGCTGAAGCTGAACAATCTCGTGGTGAGGATTTGATTCCGAAAAGACGGCAGAAGAAGACCCAAGGTAAATCATAAACACACTTTCAAAGGAGGAAAACACATCGAGCGTTATATTGCAGACAGAGAGGAAGTGGATGTTGACGCGCTGAACCGTGTTGCAGGAGGCGCTGAAACCGATGACTGCACAGTCAGTTATTCCTGTAATATGGCCTTTTTGCATCCGGATACAGGAGAGAAGAACAAGGCGTGCTTTGCCGATTATTACTGCAACGCCATCTATCATAAGAATCCTGATATCACGGCCTGGAGAACGCCTGCTGCGTCGCCGGGAGCTTTTACTAGGACGATGCGGCCACGGAAATTTTCCGCACCCAGGGCGGCTTGATGTGGGGGCAGTACGTCAAGGCACATTACAATCCCCGTCAGGGGCTGGAATGAGACAAGGAGGGAAACACCATGGATCAAAACAGAACGGAACTGGAGAAGAAAATCGTGGCAGCAGGCAGCCCTGAGGAGATTGAGCGCATTCTGAACGACGCCGGAGAAAAGATCACGGCGGAGGAAGCCCAGCAGCTTTTCGAGAAGGTGAAGTCGCGCGCAGCGGACAAAGAAGTGTCACTGGATGAGCTCGACGCTGTCAGCGGCGGATACAACCGCAACTGGATACTCGAAGGCTGTGCGGCTACCGTGGAATGCCGCAGCTGGTGCTGGGTCAATGGCAGCTGGTGCTGGTCCAATGACGCCTGTTCGAGCTATGAAGTCGTCTACTCGCGCGGACCGGACAAAGATTATTGTTGTCCAATCTGCGGAGCCGTCGCCACCCCTGTGCACCGTGATTATGATCCATTGCCTGCAGGATTTAATTGGGGCATCTTTTGCAGAAACCACGGGTATATCCTGCACAGGTATTATGATGATAAAGACATCCAGTTTGGTTTCACGCTATAATATCGAAGTCATTGCAACACACAGCAGGAAACGCTGATCTGTCCAGATGCTGAGGAGACGATAACATGATACCCCCCTGAATCACGACAAATGCAATCATTGTGGATATGAGGAGGACGGCAAATGATGCGCCGCTACATATTGACCCCCGGCTATGCCTTCCGGGGCTGGAAGCTGCTGCCCTACGCGGTGCAGAGCCGGTTCTATCCGAAGACGGAGTTTTTCCGGGAGGAAGACTGGGCGCTGATGTCCGTCTGCGACGGGCAGACGGATATCGACTGGGCGGAGCTTACCGATGCGCAGCGCGGAAGATACGACCACTGGGAGCAAAACGGCTTTATCCGCCGCGCGCGGGATGGCGAGCGGCTGCGGCCGGAGCAGGAATACCGCTTCTACCCTTCCCGCTTCAAGCAGGGCGTACAGTGGTCCATCACCGGGCGGTGCAACTACCGCTGCAAGCACTGCTTCATGTCCGCGCCCCACGCGGCCCAGGGAGAGCCGACCTGGAAGCAGCTCATGCAGATGCTGGACGCCTTTGAACGCTGCGGCATCAAGAGCGTGAACCTGACCGGCGGCGAACCCATGGTGCGCCGGGACTTCTGGGAGCTGATGGACGAGATCCGAAGACGGGACATCCTCATCCCCACGATGTATTCCAACGGGCTTCTCATCACCGACGCGTTCCTGGACGAGCTGGATAAGCGCGGCCTCAGGCCGAACATCCAGTTCAGCTTTGACGGCGTTGGTTATCACGACTGGATGCGCGGCATACCGGGCGCTGAAAAGGTCGTTCTTGACGCCATTCGCCGCTGCGCCGAGCGCGGGATCCGCACCAGCGCCACCATGGTTGTGTTCCGGGACAACCGGCATACCATCCGGGAAACGGCAAACACACTGGCCTCCCTCGGCTGTTCCAGCCTGAAAACCGGCATCGCCACCCCGGCCGGTGAATGGAAACAATACCCGGAACATTACTTGACGCAGGCGGAACTGTACGAGGCGTATCTCGATTATATCCCGCGGTATTTTGAGGACGGCTGTCCGCTCTCCCTGTCGCTGGACGGCTTTTTCGTCCACGACAACCCGTCGGACCGGCAGTTTTCACCCATGGAAAAGGGTATTCCTGAAAAGGATTTCGGTCGGGCGCTGATGTGCGGCCACGTACGCAGGGAACTGTACGTCAGTCCGAAAGGAAACGTTCTGCCCTGCATGTCCATGGTGGGCGGCCCGATGGAAGAACAGTTCCCGAATCTGTTGGAAACACCGCTGGAGGATATCCTGGACAACGGCTCCTTCTATATGGAGGCCATCAACTTCCGCGTCAGCGACTTTTTTGAGCACAACCCGGAGTGCAGAATCTGTGAATACCGCACACAGTGCTGCGGCGGCTGCCGCGCCATCGCGGTGCAGGACCATCCCACGGACTATCTCGCGAAGGACCTGATCGCCTGCGAGTACTTCAAGGGCGGCTGGATGGAAAAGAAAAACGAAATGCTGAGCAGAGTCAGCAGATAAAATAAGGAGGAAGCTTGCATGATGGACAACGAACTGAAAGCAAAGCTCTTCGCCGCGAAGAGCGAGGAGGAAGTGACCAAACTGCTGAAGGCGGACGGTCAGGAAATTACTCCGGAGGACGCCCCGCGCCTTTGGGGAGAAATCGAAAAACAACGCGAGCTGGAAGGAAGAGAGCTCTCCATGGATGAGCTTGAAGCTGTCGGCGGAGGAATGGAGGACCGCGACTTTCTCGAAGAAGGTTGTGCGGCGACGGTTGAGCCCCATAGCTGGTGCGACAGCAATGACTGGTGCTTCCTGTTTAGTGTCGTTTATACGCATAATGTTATTCGATATTGCTCAATATGCGGTGGAAAGTCCTATAGGATATATCCGAACCGAAAAATGCAATGGTCCAAGTGCATCAACTGCGGGTACGAAGAATACTGATTCAAAACAGTTAGATAAGGTGTTCCAGCTATATCATTCAATCAACAATGGAGGAACAAATATGATCGACATCACAAACGAACTGAAAGCAAAGCTCCTTGCCGCGAAGAGCGCCGAGGAAGCGGCCGCACTGGTAAAATCGAACGGCCAGGAGATCACATCGGAGGATGCCGCCCACCTCTGGGAGGAGATTTCAAGACATCGGAACCAAGATGGATCGGAGCTATCCCCGGACGAGCTGGAGGCTGTCAGCGGCGGATCGGACCGCGACTGGCTCTTTGACGGATGTGCTGCTACCGTTGATCCGGACAGCTGGTGCTGGAGCGACGACTACTGCTTTTGGATCGACGTCACCTATGACAATCCCCCCGCTAAAGTATGCCCGTATTGCGGCGGATACCAACTATTTTTAGAAAGAGTTGAATTTAGGGTGCCGGGAGTCTATAAAGAGAAAAAGTATTGGTGCACCTCCTGCAAGCGCATCGAATACGTGGTGGACAGTTCTATCCCGAACGGCATCTAATTAAGGAGGATTTGCGTAATGCATATGACGAACGAACTGAAAGCAAAGCTCCTCGCCGCGCAGAGCGCTGAGGAAGCGGCATTCTAAAACAAACGATTTTTGAAAGGAGCTATCACAATGGACGAGAAGAAGAGCATGGAGCTGAACAAGGAACAGCTGGACAAGGTCGCCGGCGGCGTCTGGGACGAGGAAAACGGTTTTGCCTATTTCGAAGGCACCGTCGTGGATATGGGAGGCAGAACCGCATTCGTCAGAATCGATGACCTTTTCTGTGAGAAAGAATGTGGGCCATATCCCGGATTATACCTTTTGGGCGTTGCTGTGGAAGGTGCTGAAAACATCGAAAAACTGCAAGGGAAAATACAAGTGGAGCCTGTGTCGTAGCAGAGACTGAATATTTACACTATGGAGGAAACAACATGATGACGATTGATGAGTTACTTGCTTATTTTGACAGCGGCGGAACGTTTGGAGACGACCCGGAAATTGTTGCATCCATGCGAGAATAAATTCAGGAAAACAGACGTCTGCTTTTCCAGATGAACAATGTATGGCATGAGGACGAAAATGAGATCGCGGATTTGTTCGCCAGGATCACGGCAAAACCTGTTGGTAAGGGGGTGAAAATAGAAACGCCGTTTCATACTGATTTTGGGAAAAACATCGCAGTAGGAAACTACGTATTTATAAATGCCGGCTGTAAGTTCCAGGATCAGGGCGGAATCGTAATTGGAGACGGAACATTTATCGGTCATAACACTGTACTTGCTACTTTGGATCATGATATTGACCCGGAAAAGAGATATATTCTCCATCCGGCTCCAATCAGGATCGGATCCAGAGTTTGGATAGGCGCAAATGTCGTGGTCACCAAGGGCGTGACAATCGGCAACAATTCGATCATTGCTGCCGGAGCAGTAGTAACGCATGATATTCCTGCCAATGTGATCGCCGCAGGAGTTCCTGCCAAAGTGCTGAGAGAACTGTGAACTTTGCCCCATGGCTGGAGAGTGTTTGAAGGAAGAATACAAACAACAATTCTCGTTTGTCGAGATAAGCATCGTAGTATCAAATATAAGAGAGAGGTTTCTGAGCGAAAGTACTCGGAGACCTCTCTTCTTTTACGTTGACGCCTGCAGCCGTCAACGTGCCTATCCGGAGCAAAAACTGCCTCCGATCCTATTGCATTCTCCGGAATCCTGAGTATAATAGCCTTATCTGGAACGAACCGTTCTCGATAGATCCAATGAAAGGAATTCCGCCATGAGATCCAAAAGCCAGCAGCTGATGAATGAAATCAGCGCATATGTTGATCAGTACTATAGCGAGAGGCACACGGCCCCTTCGGTGAATGAGATCGCCAAGGGTGTCGGGATGCTGTTCCGAGGAAAGGCGATCTTCAAACCGCTGAACACAGGACACATCGATGCGCACGTCAGCTGCGTCCGGGAGTGGATCGCCAACATCTTCTTCTATACGAAGAACGGCACCACCATCATGATCGATGCAGGCTACAACTATGCACGTTTGCAGGAAAAAATGGGATGGCTGGACCTGGATCCGGCTTCGATCCGGCATATCCTGATCACCCACCAGGATACGGATCACGTCGGCGCCCTGGAGCGGGACAGCGAGCTCCTGTTCAAAGATGCTATGGTGTATATCGGGGAGATCGAAAACCGGTACTTGACCGGCGAGGTCAGGAGAAAGGTGTTCCATGGGGCATATAAGCTGCCGATGGTCAAAACGGATAACCGAAGGACGCTTCTGAAAGACGGCGAAGTGTTTATGATCGGAGACATTAAGATTGAGTGTATCCTGGTTCCCGGGCATACCTGGGGCCATCTGGTCTACCTGATCGACGACAAGTACCTTTTCACCGGCGATACGATCTGGTTCGGCGCGGACGGCGGCTACAGCTTCATCAGCACGCTGGCGGAGGACAACAAGCTGGCAGTGCAGTCTCTGGAAAAGCTGGAAAAGAACCTCCGCGCACGGAAGCAGCCGATCAAGATCATAACCGGGCATACCGGCTGGACGGATGACCTGGATTTCGCCTTTCGCCACAGAACGGAGATCTGCAAGCCATTCACGAAGAAATATACGGATCCGTCCGCTCCGTATGACGGATACATAGAAGATGATGATACGGAAGAAAGCGCGAGAAGTGTTCTTCTCAGAAAGGTGGAAGTCAGATGAAACCGGATTATAAAAACTGGGTACCGAAGGGCATGGTGTACGGTCTTGCAGGCGGAACGCTTGCTGCATTCATCCTGTTCCTGCTGCTGGGCGCGACAGGGGCTGTTCTTCATGGAACACCGAGACTGATCTGCGGGATCGTTTTCGGGATCGGTACGCTGGTGCTGCTGTTTTTCGCGGTCTGGATGGGTGCGCTGCACAAAACCTTCGATTACAACGGAAAACGGAAGCTCGCGAAGACGATCATAGACGGTACGGCGAAATACGTAACGATTCCGGATGGCGGAACCGGCCTTGACGTAGGCTGCGGCAGCGGCGCATTGACGATCGCCTCTGCGAAGCGGAATCCAAAAGCGACCATGGTGGGCTGCGATATCTGGTCCGGCGCGTATAAGGCGGTCTTCACAAAGAATCGCTGTGAAGACAATGCGAAAGCCGAAGGCGTCACCAATGTCCGCTTTGAAGAAGGAAATGCGATCCGTCTGCCCTTTAAAGACGAAAGCTTCGATGCCGTCACCAGCAATTATGTTTATCACAACATTAGCGGACATGATAAGCAGGAGCTCCTTCTGGAGACCTTGCGGGTATTGAAAAAAGGCGGCACCTTCGCGATCCATGACCTGATGAGCCCCGCGCGCTACGGCGATATGGAAGCCTTCGTGAAGAAGCTGAAAGCAGCGGGCTATGAAGCAGCGCGCCTGATCGACACTTCAGACGGGACTTTTATGGGTAAAAAAGAAGCTGCCTGGCTGGGACTTTCCGGTTCGACGCTGCTTGTTGGAAAGAAATAGACAGTAATAACGCTTTCCATATCTGCAGAATGAGGAAGCGTTTTTACCGGCCGATAGTTAGCATAAGCTAACCACCTCGGAATATATTCTACACTCAATCAAAGAAAAGAGGTAATTATGATGAAGAAAATCCCTGTGGTTCGCCTTTTGATCGCCGTTGTTATCTATACGGTGCTGTTTGTACTTGGCTCATGCTGCGGGCTGATCCATCCCGCATGCTATGCCTATGTGGGTACGTTCTTGCCCATTCTGTTTAGCTTTGTGTATCTGTATACTGCAGCGAATCTGCGCACCTTTGGAGCAGCAGCGATCCTGAACGGGATCGGCCTGGTCATCGGTCTGATCGCCGGAGATGGGAATCTCGCCTTGATCATAGGAATGATCATTCTTGCGTTGCTTGCAGAACTCATCAGAAGAATAAACGGGTATGAAACACTGAAGGGTGTGCGGAGAAGCTTTATACCACTTGCCTTTTCTTTCTATGCATACGCTGCCCATTGGTGGACGAATACGGAAGAATCTCTCGCTGAAGCGGTAGAGGAAATGCCCGTTGGGTATGCAGAAAAGATGGAAGCTGTGATTCATAACGTTCCGATGCTGATTATCATGCTTGTCCTAACGATTCCTGCGGCCATCCTTGGAATGAGGATCGCTGAGAAAGTATTGAAAAAGCAAGCCGATTCTCTAAAATAAGCGAAGGAACGCAATTTGGACATAATAGAAGCAATTTGGACATAATAGAAAAGGAAGGTAGTTTATGAAGGAGAAGAAAAAAAGCGACCTGGCGGTGCTGCTCAGGTTTACAGGCAGCTATAAAGGCCTGACATTCCTGGGCCTTGGACTCTCTGCAGTTGCCATGGTGCTCGGGATGCTCCCGTACATCTGCATCTGGCTGGTGGCGCGGGATCTGATCGCTGTCGCACCGAACTGGACAGAAGCTGCGGGTATTGCGAAATATGGCTGGATGGCATTTGGCTTTGCCGTAGCAGGGATTGTTGTTTATTTCGCGGCACTCATGTGTACGCATCTGGCAGCCTTCCGGACGGCTTCCAATATCCGTAAGGCTGGAATGAAGCATTTGATGAAAACACCCTTAGGCTTCTTCGATTCCAATGCTTCCGGGCTTCTTCGAAATCGTCTGGACGGAGCAGCCTCCGAAACGGAAACCTTACTTGCTCACAACCTGGCAGACATTGTCGGAACTGTGGCCATGTTTATTGCCATGCTGGTACTGATGTTTGTTTTTGACTGGCGTATGGGGGCCTCCTGCCTGCTGGCAGCAGTTGTATCTGTCGTGGCCATGGCCACGATGATGGGCGGGAAAAATGCCGGACTCATGGCGGAATACCAGGCAGCCCAGGATGTAATGAGTAAAGCGGGTACGGAATATGTCCGCGGGATCCCCGTGGTCAAGGTGTTCCAGCAGACTGTATATTCCTTTAAGGCTTTTAAGCAGGCTATCGAAGATTACAGCGCAAAAGCAGAGCATTATCAGGCGGATGTCTGCAAAGTGCCCCAGTCCGTGAACCTGACCTTTACCGAAGGAGCCTTTGTCTTTCTGGTTCCGGTGGCACTCCTTCTGGCACCGGCAGCACTGTCCTCCGGAAGCTTTGCGGGCTTTGTGACCAACTTTGCTTTCTATGCTGTATTCTCTGCGATCATTTCCACAGCTCTTGCGAAGATCATGTTTGCTGCCAGCGGCATGATGCTGGCCAGCACGGCACTTGGAAGGATCAGCGAGGTCATGAGTGCGCCAGTCCTTAAGATCACAGACAATCCCCAGGTTCCGAAAGACAACAGTGTGGAATTCAGGGATGTAAGCTTCACTTACGCCGGAGCAGAGATCCCTGCCATTGACCATGTATCCTTCAAGGTGGAACCCGGACAGACGGTAGCTTTGGTCGGCCCTTCCGGCGGAGGCAAAACAACGGCAGCGAGCCTCATTCCCCGATTCTGGGATGTCACCTCCGGCAGTGTTTTGGTGGGCGGTGTTGATGTCAGAGATGCCGATCCTCATGTGCTGATGGACCAGGTAGCGTTTGTCTTCCAGAATAACCGGCTGTTCAAGACCAGTATTCTGGAGAATGTCAGAGCTTCCAGGCCTGAAGCGACCCGGGATGAGGTCCGGGCAGCACTCTCAGCAGCGCAATGCGACGATATCCTGGAAAAACTGCCGGACGGCATGGATACGGTCATCGGGACGGAAGGGACTTATCTGTCCGGCGGTGAACAGCAACGTGTGGCGCTGGCAAGAGCCATCCTGAAAGATGCGCCGATCGTTGTACTGGATGAGGCTACCGCCTTTGCTGACCCTGAAAACGAGGCCATGATCCAGAAGGCTTTTGCGACCCTAACCAAAGGACGCACGGTCATCATGATCGCCCATCGTCTTTCCACCGTCGTCGGTGCGGACAAGATCATTGTACTGGATAACGGAAAGGTTTCCGAGGAAGGAACCCATGCGGAGCTGGTACAGAAGGGCGGCCTGTACGCCCGCATGTGGAAAGAATACAACCAGGCAGTCAAATGGCGGATCTCCCAGGTGGATCCCGCAGGGTCTGTATCTGCCAAAAAGGAGGTGCAGTAATGTTCGGAAAAGAGTTTCAGCGTAAATATGCGCTTACCGATCAGGGCGTAAAGAATACAAAACAGGGAACTCTCTTCACGGTTATCGTGAACCTTGTGGTCATGGGCGGAATGGGCATCCTGTATCTCCTGATGACAAAGTTCATGGGCACATTGACGGAAGGAGCTCCGCTTCCGAATGCCCTTACCTTTATCCTGCTGACGCTTGCCTTCGTGGTCCTTTCCCTGATTACACATATGCAGCAATACCGTACAACCTATGGTCTGGTATACAGTGAAGTCAAAGCGGTCCGGATCAGCCTTGCCGAGCGTTTAAGAAAGCTGCCCCTTGGCTATTTCGGAAAACGGGATCTTGCGGATCTGACGGAGACCATCATGGGCGACGTGAACCGGCTGGAGCATGTCTGGTCTCATTGTCTGGGATATTTGTATGGATCGTATATTTCCACAGCGATCATTGCTGTCGGGCTCTTTATTTACAACTGGAAGCTGGCCATCGCCTGCCTTTGGGGTGTTCCGGTCGCTTTTGCTCTCCTTTTCGGAAGCCGCAAGCTGGCAAAAAAGAATTCAGAGATTACAAAAGCAGCAGGCATCCAGGTGTCTGACGGCATTCAGGAAACCCTGGAAAACATCCGTGAGATCCGTGCTACGAATCAGGAAGAACGTTTCCTGGATGAGCTGAATGCGAAAATCGATCACCACGAGAAGACCATGATCAAAGGTGAACTTTCCACCGGAATCTTCGTCAATGCAGCCAGTGTGATCATGCGTCTTGGGGTGGCGACGACCATCCTGACCGGGACGAGTATGATCCTCTCCGGGCAGATTGATTTTATGCTGCTGTTTATGTTCCTGCTGGTGATCACCCGCGTCTATGCTCCTTTCGACCAGGCTCTGGCCCTGATCGCCGAGATGTTTATGTCCCAGGTTTCCGCCAGCCGCCTGATGGAGATCTACGATGCGAAGACAGCTGACGGGGCAGACAGCTTTGCGCCGAAAGGACATGATATCGTTTTTGAGAACGTGGGTTTTGCTTACCGGGATGAGCAGGTTCTCAGAGGAGTGAGCTTCACCGCCAAAGAAGGTGAGGTGACCGCACTGGTTGGCCCTTCCGGCTCCGGTAAAAGTACCTGCGCCAGACTGGCCGCAAGACTTTGGGATATTGACCAGGGAACGATTCGGGTCGGCGGTGTGAACATAGCCGATATCGACCCGGAAACACTGCTTACCGATTACTCCATGGTGTTCCAGGATGTGGTGCTGTTTGACGATACCGTAATGGAAAACATCCGTCTGGGCAAGCACGGCGCTTCCGACGAAGAGGTCCTGGCCGCTGCAAAAGCGGCAAACTGCGACGAGTTCGTAGAGAAGCTTCCGCAGGGCTATGCCACGCCCATTGGAGAAAACGGAGCAAAGCTCTCCGGAGGAGAGCGTCAGCGGATTTCCATTGCCCGTGCACTGTTGAAGAATGCACCCATCGTGCTTCTGGATGAGGCGACAGCTTCCCTTGACGTGGAGAACGAGACGAAGGTGCAAGGAGCGCTGTCACGGCTGCTCTCCGGAAAAACGGTGCTGGTTATCGCCCACCGTATGCGCACCGTGGAAGCGGCGGATAAGATCGTTGTTCTTTCGGATGGCAAGGTGGCTGAAGAAGGCAGCCCGGCAGAACTCTTTGCTAAGGAAAACAGCCTTTTCAGACGCATGACGCAGCTGCAGAATGCAAGCGCAGGCTGGAGCATCTGATCCGCTGAAAGAGCCAAATGAATTGTACACCTGAAAAACCGGGTGCGCAGCAAACGCATTTGAGGCGTTTTCAGAGGGACGAATATGCTGGCTGTCAAACGGATCGCAGAAGGCCTTGAGCCGGGCTTTCCGGCTCAAGGCGGTCCCTGCTGCGACTGCGGATACAAAAGAAAGGGTTGATAGGATGAAATACCATATTGAGAAAAACACGGTTCAGGAGACACTGGTCATTCCGCTGTTCGGGCGGCTGGTGTGCTCCGAGCATTTCCCGGAGCTTTTTTCCGATCCGGAGGCCAAACGGATCTGCGAGAGTCTGGACTACGATTTTGCGGAGAAACGAAAGAAGATGGAATCAGCCGCCGGCCTTTTCGGTGCGCTCGAGGTGGCACAGCGTCAATTCGATCTTCGCTGTGAAGCGGAGGCCTATCTGAAGAAGCATCCGAAAGCGGCTGTCGTGAATCTGGGCTGCGGTCTGGACGATACGTTTTCCAAGGTTGATAACGGACAATGCAAGGGCTACAACATCGATCTGCCGGATGTGATCAAAGTGAGAAACGAGCTCCTGCCTGCGGGCGATCGGGAGACCAATCTTGCCTGTGATCTGAATGATTTTTCCTGGATGGATGATATCGACGCGTCAGAAGGAGCGGTCTTCTATGCGGCGGGCGTTTTCTATTATTTCAGAACAGACGATGTAAAAAAGCTGTTTTGCGCCATGGCGGAGCATTTTCCCGGAGGCTTGCTGGCCTTCGATTCCTGCAATGAGCGCGGCGCAAAACTGATGCGAAAAACCTGGCTGAAAGAGGCCGGAATTACAGATGTCAGCGCCTTTTTCTCCCTGGAGGATGAATCGAAACTTGCCGGATGGAGTGACCGCTTCGCCTCGGTCACGGCGAAAAGCTACATGCGCGGATATCGGGATATTTACAGTAATGTCGGCCTGTTCCATAAGCTGATGATCCGGTTCTGCGATGGATTGGTCAGGATGAAGATCGTCAGGATCGTTTTCGGAGAGTGAGCGAAGGACCAGAAAAGAATAACGCTTTCCGTACTCTTTGCAGCGGAGATATTCAGCGGCCCGCAAACCGGAATGCGATCCCGGCGATCAGATAGAACACGAACGAAACGGCCGTAAAGAGCAGACTGTAGGATAGACGAACCGAAAGGACGGCCTTCGGATCGCAGCCGACCGCGCTTCCGACGGAAAGCGCGTCCGACGTAAAAATGCAGTTCTTTTCGCCGGCGATCCCGGCAGCAGCGATCGCGCCGACACAGAGCGGGAGCGAAAGACCGCCGAGGGTCGCCATCTGGACGGCGACCGGGAAGCCGATGACGTACATCGCCCACGACGAGCCGAGCGCGACGGTGAGGAGCATAAACAGAAGGAAGAGCATCGCGGGAACGATCGCGGTAAACGGTTCGAGGAACGCCATGATCGTGCGGAAGAAACTGTCGAGCGATTCGTGGCTCAGAAGCGACGCAAAGCACATCGCAAGTAAATAAAGAACGATCGGGAGGACCATGCTCTGGATCCCGGAAATCAGATGATCCGCGAACTGCTGGGGCGACATCAGCCCCTGGCCGCAGTACAGGAAGAAAAGCACGATGAGCGTCGCGACAAGGCCGACGGCGCTGTCCAAAACGAAACTTCCGGACCAGATGCTCCGTGTGGCGAGACTCGTCACGGCGAGAACGGCGACCGGAACGAGCAGATTGCGCGGAAGACCCCAGATTTCGGGATCGTCCGGCGGAAAATGGCTTTCCGAACCGGCCGGCCACAGCTTTCCGCCGGCGGAGACGCGTTCTTCAGCCTCCCGGAGAGGCTTCGATGCGGGAAGCTTTCCGAGAGAAAGAAGGATCAGCCCGGCGAGGCTTACGATCGAATAGAAGTTGAACGGAACGGATTTCCAGAGAAGCGAGGCGCCCGAATCCGGGACGCTCGCAGAGAGCGTGGCCACGACGAAGATCCCCCAGAGTGAGAACGGGAGGAACGAACAGATCGCCGTCGGAAGGATGCTCAGAAGGAGCGCCGTTTTTTCGCGCGGGATCTTCTGTTCGTCCGCAGCGCTGCGGACCGTCGTCGCGCTGCAGAGCATATTCAGGCAGTCGTCGATCGCCGTCACGGCCAGCGTTCCGATCGATGCGAACAGAGCGCCGCGCGGGGAACGAACCTTGCGGTCCGCGATCTTTTTCAGCGCCGTCACGGCGCCGGATGCCTCGATGAGGGTGATGACGCCGCCCATGAGAGCCATCACGAGGACGGTGAAGACGTTTCCGGGATCGATCATCGTCTCCGAAAGAGCGTCCGTATAGCTCACGGCAAGGCCACTCCGGATGAAGAGGACGGCGGCGAGCATCCCGCTCACGATCAGCGATTCGAGCGTACGCTTCGTATAGAGGACGTAGACGACCATCAGTCCGAGCGGAACGAGAAACACGGGACCGGCGCTTCCCTTCGGGATGAGAAGGAGCGCGAGCGCAAAGAACAGCGCGAGCGCCCCGTACTGGACGAGCATTTTGCGCGGCGGAAGCGGAACGTCGCTGTCCGGAGCGAGAAGGATCCCGCGGCGCATTCGGGAGAGCGTCAGAAGCTGAGCGTGCTTCTGGGAAACCTGGCCGTAGACCTGCTTCATCAGATCGCCGTAGAGTCCCGGATGACGGCCGAGGATCTCGATCATGTCGGCGCCGGAAAGCCTGTAGACGACGGAGCGGCCGACGGAGCGGACCGTCGAGAGGCGCCGCTCACCGGAAAGAACACCGTATTCGCCGAAATACTGGCCTTCCTGCATCAGGTTGATCTGATCGCCGTCGCGGCCGAGGACGGCACACGTCCCCGATTCAAGGAAGTACATGGCGTCCGGCTCCTCGTCGATGCGGATGATGTCCTCCCCGTGGGAAAACGTCAGACGCTCGAATTTCTTCCGGATCGCGGCGCATTCCGCGTGCCCGGCAGCGTCATTTCCGAGGTTGAAAAAGCGGCACAGATAGGCATCGTCGATTGTGGTCTTCGGCATAACGGCTCTCCTGTCGATTCAAACGGGTCAGCTATATATTATCAGACAATTTAGGCGATTTCCACCGAAACGGCGAAAGAAACGGATTTCCGTTCCGGTCTGTGGCAAATCCATGGGGCATGTGATATGATGTCCGTGTAAAACCGGTATGAAGTGCCGTTCTGAGAAGCGGCACATATTATAAAGGACAGCGATAACGGAACACCGGAATCGAAAACGGAGAACGATCTGATGCACTTTACGGGAACTGGCTTTCTTCTGCTTGCGATCGCCTGCAATACGGCGATGACGATCGCGCTGAAACTCTTTCGGAACGATGAGAACAACCGCTACGCGATCATTCTCGGGAACTACGTGACGTGCGTCGCCGTCGGCTTTTTTCTGCTTCCGGACCGGACAGCCGTTTTCCGGGCGGCGGGAACGACGGTCCTTCTGGGAACTGTGGGCGGAGTTCTTTTCGCATCGTCCCTCGTTCTGATTCAGCGGAGCATCCACACGAACGGCGCAATCCTGACGTCTGCGTTTTCGAAACTCGGCCTGCTCGTTCCGCTTGCCGCAAGCGTTCTGTTTTTCCGTGAGATGCCTTCCGCCCTTCAGTACGCGGGCCTTCTTCTGGCTCTTTTCGCATTCTGGGTTCTGCGCGGGAAGACGGACGAAAAGGAGACCGCATCGCCGCTTCTTCTGGCGGCTGTGCTGTTCAGCTCGGGCCTTGCGGATGTAATGGCAAAGGTCTTCGACCAGTTCGGCGCGGAGGAGGAGAACGCGCTCTACATTCTCTTCGTTTTCTTTACGGCCGGTATCCTCGCAACCCTGTTTCTTCTCCGCGAATGGAAACGGACCGGAAAAAAGGCCGCACCGCGCGACTTTCTCGCCGGGATCGCCGTCGGAATCCCAAACTACTTCTCATCGACGTTTCTGCTCCGCTCACTCGCGACCGTTCCGTCGTTCATCGCGTTTACGGTCTTTTCGACAGGCGTTCTCATTCTCGTAACGGTCATCGGAACGGTGTTCCTCAGGGAGCGGCCGACGAAGCGCCAGCTTGCCGGGATCGCGATCATTCTTGCCGCGCTCGTCCTCCTGAACGTTTAGGGCGGTGGACGGATCCGAAGACCGGAAAACAAAACGAAATCGCCCCCTCTCATTTATAAAGGGAAAGGAGATCGGATATGGAAAACTACGTGCACGCGATCCCGACGAAGCTGTATTTCGGAACGGGTGTGATCTCGCATCTTTCGGAGGAACTTGCCCGCTTCGGGAAGAACGTCCTCCTCGTCTACGGCGGAGGTTCGGTCAAAAAAACAGGACTCTACGACACCGTTGCGGGGATCCTTCGTGACGGCGGGTTTGCCGTGGCGGAACTCGGCGGCGTCGAGCCGAATCCCAGGATCGAAACGGTCCGGCGGGGCGTTTCGCTCTGCCGGGAAAACACCATCGACGCGATCCTCGCGGTTGGCGGAGGCAGTACGATCGACTGTTCGAAGGCCGTCGCGGTCGGGGCGTTCCATGACGGCGACCTCTGGGAGATGATCCGAAACCCGAAGCCCGGACGGAAAGCCCTCCCGCTCGTCTGCATCCTCACGGTCAGCGCGACCGGCTCCGAGTTCGACGCGATCGGTGTCATCTCGAATCCGGAGACGAACGAAAAACTCGGTGCGCTTCTGACGTATCCGTCCGTTTCGTTCTGCGATCCGACGTATACGTTCACCGTCCCGCGTTACCAGACCGCCTCCGGCTCGATTGACATCATGAGCCATATTATGGAGGATTACTTCTCCGCGACGGAGGACAGCGATCTCGCGGAGGGGTTTGCGGAGACCGTTCTCCGGTCGGTTATCCGGAATCTCCCGATCGCGCTCGAAGAACCGGACAATTACAGCGCCCGCGCGAATCTGATGGCGAACGCAAACGTCGCCTGTTCGGGGATACCGCGCTACGGAAAGCGCCACTCCGGCTGGCCGTGCCACGCGATGGAGCACGAGCTTTCCGCTTACTATGACATCACCCACGGCGTCGGCCTCGCGATCCTCACGCCGCGCTGGATGCGCCACATCCTGAAAAAGGATCCGTCCGTCCGGCGGCGGTTCGTGAAGTTTGCCCGGAACGTCTGGGGACTCGAAGGAACGGACGAGGACGCGCTCGCGGCCGGCGGAATCGACGCGCTCGAACGGTTTTTCCGGGAGAGCGGCGTTCCGATGACGCTTACGGAGCTCGGGATTGGAACGGAACACTTCACGGAGATGGCGAAGCACGCCGACCTCAAAGGGCGTCTCTCGAACGCATGGGTCCCGCTCACGACGGAGGACACCGTCGCGATCTTCACGGCCTGTCTGTGATACGGAAAACGAACGCATGAAAAAGCCCGCATCGCCGATGCGGGCTTTTCGTTTTTCACCGGAGGATCATTCCGCGAGTTCCTTTGCGGCGGAAACGGCCAGTTCGTTTGCCGAGAGCTTGTCATGGAAGAGAAGCGAACCGACAACCAGTACGGCGGT
>Ga0208297_1000678_pt1 | contig 55308 bp, 47 predicted proteins | sample LMS_cellobiose_e_FD_187367 | JGI IMG/M metagenome (GOLD analysis project Ga0208297, IMG submission 187367) | Rumen-fistulated moose microbial communities from Alaska, USA - LMS_cellobiose_enrichment (SPAdes) (version 2) | ecosystem: Host-associated > Mammals > Digestive system > Stomach > Rumen... | reverse complement strand
CCGGCCCCGGGAAATACCGGGCCTGCATCATGGCCCGCAGTATCAGTCGCGCCACCAGCTGGGCCTGCGGCGTCTTTTTTGCATCCTCCAGCAGCAGTCGCAGCGCCGATGGCGAGGGGGAATCGGGTACCTTGCCCGCCAGCGCCGTTTCCCGCAGCAGGTGATAAAGAGTGTCCAGCCTGTCCGGATCCGGCGCGGGATGGACACGCAGGGGAAAAGGGATGCCTTTTGCCATCAGGAAACGGGCGGCGGCCTCATTGGCAGCGATCATGAAAACTTCAATGAGACGGTGTGAGAACAATCTCTGACGCCGGCGCACATCCGTGACGCGCCCGTTTGGATCCATGACGAATTCCGCTTCCGGCAGGTCCAGATCCAGCGCGCCGCGCTTTGCCCGGCGTGCAATCATCCGGCGGGCCAGCGGCGCGGCAAGCCGCAGCATGGCGGCCACGGATTCGTCCATGCCAAGGCAGGCGTCGTCGTCAAAAAGATGCTGCGTTTGCTCGTATGTCAGACGCGCACGTGAGCGGATGAGCCCCAGACCAAAGGTGAAGCCGGAAACAGAACCTTCGCTGTCGCATGCCATGCGCACAGCCATGACCGGCCGCTCTTCGGCCTGCCGCAGCGAACAGAGGTCATTGGACAGAATTTCAGGCAGCATGGGCGTCACCGATGCGGGAAAATAGCACGAATTGCCCCGGCTGAAGGCTTCCCGGTCGATTCCCGTGCGCGGGCGTACGTACAGGCTGACATCGGCGATGGCCACCCAGAGAAAGGTTTTGCCGTCGAGCGTTTCAACGCAGACAGCATCGTCAAAATCGCGCGCGTCGGCGCCGTCGATGGTGACAAAAGGAAGGCTTCGCAGATCCGCTCGCCTGGCGCCGCCGAAGACATCTGTTTCGCTGCCCGGGACATCCGGTCGCATGGCGGAAAGCGCGGCGGCCTCCGCTTCGGCGTCTGGCGGAAAGTCAAGAGGAATGCAATAATTGAGCCGTGTCAGGCGTTCCTGGACGGTTACCGCGTCCTCAATGCCAAGGGAACCCCTGGCCACCGCGCTCCAGATGTTTGCGGCAAGAGGTTTCCCGGGCACGGCCATGATGATTTCGCCTTCAGCAGGCGGTGCGGACAGGGCGGAGACATCCACGTCAAGAAGTATCGGAAAGCGGGGATCCGTCGGACGGCAGAGGACGCCTTGCGGGCAGAAGCGGCCGCGCGGGGAGGCGGGGGCTTCACTGTCGTTTCTGCGCCTGCGCCGCGTGGGGACAGGCTGGACGGCCAGTTCGGTCACGCCGCGATTCACGACGCGCAGAATCCTGCCTTCGGGATTCAGTCCGGTACGCGCCGCCTGCCTGCCTGCGCCCGGAATCAGGGCCGCCTCCACTGTATCACCGTGCCACGCGCCGCCAAGCCATTCAGGAGGAATGAACAGATCCGGCATCTGCCGCGTGGTTCCGCGTTTGTCGGGCGTGACGAAGCCCGCGCCTGAGCGCTGGATGGACACGACGCCTGTCACGGTGCGAATCTGGCCGGCATCCGCCCACCGCCCGCCGCGCAAACGCAGAATACGGCCTTCTGCGGCCAGCTGCTCCAGAAGCTCGAGGACCGTCTTCTTATGCCGCCGGGAAATGTTCAGGCCGCGGAGCATATCGTCCAGCCGAGCAGGATGCGGCGTTGCCGCAAGAAAAGCGAGAATATCCTGCTTGTCCGGAGCATGTTCAGAGTATCGTTTCACCGCGTATTCTCTTCTGAGGCAAGTGCCTCGGCGCTGGCGTCAAATCCTTCCGGAGCAGGTATGCGGATGTTTAGCTTCTCCGCTTCCAGCGCGCTGTCAAGCCAGTTTCCCCACCAGTCGGGAAAGGGGCGATCACTCCACAAGGAAGGACCAAATACTGTCACAACTGGCATTTCCCAGAGATTGAGGCCAGAACCGGCCAGTTTGACGGCATCTTTGGAGGTGCACAGAACAGGAAGTTTTCGGGCGGCGATGGCCTCTATTTCTTTTTCTGTGCAGGCGTGGTGGTCGGGAAAGGTCAAATGTTCCTCCGGAGGGCGGCGCATGAGGCGGGAAGCCGTTGTTCTCACCTGAGCCGGAGCTCCGACGCCGGAAAGCAGGAGGTATGGTCCGTCAGGCGGTTTTTGGCATGCGGCGCCTACACGGCGGAGCAGACCGGGGCGCAGAATAAAGCTGAACAGCGGCTTTTTGAAGGCGCGCAGATGATGGATGATCTGTGGCATGAGCAGCCGCATGGAGGCCGTGTCCGCCTTGATCAGAAAAGCGTCGGCGCGGGAAAGCGCGCTTTTGCCCTCCCGCCATGAGCCTGCGGGAATCACGTTGTCCCATTCACCGCGCAGATCTTCCGGGCGCAGCAGCACCAGGTTGAGATGCCGTCCAACGGCCAGATGCTGGAATCCGTCGTCAAGAACCAATAAATCCGGACGATGCTTGCCGAGGGCCAGCCGCGCCGCCCGTGTGCGGACAGGATCAACCAGAATCGTCGCGCCGGGATGGCGCTGGCACAACATAAGCGGTTCGTCTCCGGCTTCAGCGGGAGAGGCTTCGGGAGTTACCTCAAACGGCAGGCGGGGAGGGCGTGCGCCATATCCTCTGGTCAGTACGGCCGGGCGCAATCCCCGTGCGAGGGTATTGCCAAGCAGCCAGTCTACCACCGGAGTCTTGCCGGCGCCCCCCCAGCAGATGTTGCCGACGGCGACGCAGGGGCAGGCTGGCGGAGCCGGATTCCGGTATTCCCAGAACGCGCGCCGCAGCGCCATGATCGTCTTGTATCCGGCTCCAAGCGGAGCCAGAAGCGGCGCAAACGAGTGCTGGAGAGCTCGTGGGTCCATGTATCGCGTATCCTGTGTCAGCGGCGGCAGGAAAGAAAAGGCCCCTGCCTGGCGGGGGACAGGGCTTTATATGAAGTCAGCGTCAGCGGCGGCGCGTCCGTTGTCAAGCATCAGGTGGATATACCGAATGGTACGCTCATCCACGGGAATGATGGGAAAAGCCTTCATGCAGGAGACACAGTGCAGCAGTCCCGGAGAAAATGGTGACGGGATATGGTTTTCCTGTCCGCAGAATGGACATGTGTAGGTAAAGATAATCGTCATATCCGTCGGCGGGACAGGTCGTGCTGAGTATGGATTGTTCATCGGGCTGCCTTGCGGACACGAGGTTTGATGTACAGGGAGTCTCCGGTCATGGCAACGGGTTTGCGGATGCCCCACATGGCCAGCATGGTGGGGGCGATATCGCCAAGTTTGCCTCCTTCGCGCAAACGCAGGGGGTGTCCTTTTTCCAGAACCAGCAGAGGAACGGGATTGGTGGTGTGAGCGGTGTGCGGCTGGCCGGTGGCCGGATCGATCATCATTTCGACATTGCCGTGGTCAGCGGTCAGAACCAGCCGTCCTCCCGCCGCCGCGACGGCGGCCTCAATGCGGGCCACACACGCGTCCACGGCTTCCAGCGCCTTGAGGGCCGCGGGGAATACGCCCGTATGCCCCACCATGTCGGGGTTGGCAAGATTGCAGGCCACAAATGTATACTGACCCGATTCCCAGGCTTTCAGCAGCTTGTCCGTCACTTCATAAACGCTCATTTCCGGTTTCAAATCATAGGTGGCGACATCCTTCGGCGAATTGACCAGAATCCTGTCTTCACCGTCAAAAGGCATCTCACGGCCGCCGCTGAGAAAATAGGTGACATGGGCGTATTTTTCGGTTTCAGCAATGCGCAGCTGTTTCCAGCCCTGCCGCGCGGCAATTTCGCCCAGGGTGCGGACGACATTATCTTTGGGGAAAGCGACAGGGAGAGGAAGTGAGGCGTCATAGGAAGTCATGCAGACCACGCCGGCGAGATCAGGTGCTTTGCCGCGATCAAAGCCGGCAAAATCGCCGGGGACAAAGGCAGAGGCCAGTTCGCGTCCGCGGTCAGCCCGGAAGTTGAACATGAAAAGTCCGTCGCCGTCATGCAGGCAGACCTCTTCAGCCGGTCCGAGAAGCAGAGGCTCAAGAAATTCATCAGTTTTCCCCGACGCATATGAGGCAGTAAGCGCCTCTGTGGCGCTGCCGGCGCGTTCACCCTGTCCGTGGATCAGCAAATCCCAGGCGCGGCTGACGCGTTCCCAGCGCTTGTCACGATCCATGGCGTAGTAACGGCCCACAAGCGTGCCCAGCCTGCCGCCGGTTTCTGCAAGCGTTTTTCCCAGTTCGCGCACGTAATTGACGGCGGAGGACGGCGGGGTGTCTCGTCCATCCGTAAATCCATGGACGATGGCGGGGACGCCGGCATCAGCGGAAATTTTCAGGAGCGCTTTCAGGTGGTTGATATGGCTGTGCACGCCGCCGTCAGACAAGAGGCCGGCAAAGTGGATTTTGCCTCCGCGTTTTTTTATCGCGTCAAGCAGGGAGACCAGCGCCGGGTTTCCGGCCAGTTCGCCGTTTTCCACGGCAATATCAATGCGGGTCATATCCTGATAGACGATGCGGCCGGCGCCGATGTTCAGATGCCCCACTTCGGAATTGCCCATGAAGCCGGCGGGCAGCCCTACGGCGCGTCCCGAGGCTTCCAGCGTTACGCGCTCAGGCAGGGCAAGCAACCGTTTCAGGGTTGGCGTATCGGCCTGCGCGGCGGCATTGCCCGGCCCATCCGGAGCGAGGCCATAGCCGTCAAGAATCAGCAGCAGCGTCGGCACAGGGGCGTTGGCGGCACGACGAGGTGAAGGAGCACTTTCCTGTTCGTCTGGCGCGCCTGGCTCAATGCCGGGCGCATCCCGCCACAGCGCCTCAATCTGGAAGAGTTCGCGGATTTCAGCCAAAAAGATATGGACGATGACATCGTTCATATCGACCAGAATCCATTCGCCATTCTGGTAACCTTCCATGCGCAGCCATTCGAAATTGTCGGCGCGGGCCAGTCCGGCCAGCGCGTCGGCAAGACTTCTGGCGTGGCGCGACGATTTGGCTGTGGCGCAGATAACAACGTCCATGCAGGCGCTTTTTGCGCTTACGTCCAGGCCGACAACGTTGTCAGCCTTGTCGTCGGTCAGGCGGCGTATAATGCGCCGGGCCTTGGCCGCAGCCGGAAGAAGGGAATGGGTGCGGGGGACCTGCACGAGGGCAGGACGGGACTGGGACGCTGTGGATGGTGTTGTGCTTTCCATGTCTGGACGGTAGCCCATTTTCCGCAAGATCGCAATGAGCGGTGTGGATGGAAGGGAAGAACCGCCTTCGGGATACGGCCGGTTCAAGGGAACTGGGCAGGCGGTTTCCCCCGGCTTTTTTTACAGGTTGCGCAGAATATCTTCAGGTATCTGCCAGAATAGGCGTTCGGGGGCTTGACCGCGGCAGTTTTTTGGTGCAAGCCCGAAAACCGAAACAGTAAACAAGTGGAGAACACGTTATGTTTTATGACGAGAAAATGGAGACGATGCCTCGCCCCGAGCTGCGCGCCCTGCAGCTGGAACGCCTGCGGGCTGTATGCGCCCGCGTGTACGAGCATGTTCCTTTCTATCGCAGGCGTTTTGATGAAGCGCATGTCAAACCGGCTGACATCCGGACGCTTGAGGATGTGCGGCGGCTGCCCTTCACCCAGAAACAGGATATGCGCGACAACTATCCTTATGGGATGTTTGCCGTTCCGCTGAAAGACATCGTACGCCTGCACTGTTCCAGCGGCACCACGGGGAAGGCCACTGTGGTGGGATATACCCGTCAGGATCTCATCAACTGGTCGCAGATGGTGGCCCGCGGGTTCGTCATGGCCGGGGCGACATCCTCCGACATCCTGCATAATGCTTACGGATACGGCCTGTTTACCGGAGGCCTTGGCGCCCATGACGGCGGAGAGTACCTCGGAATGACGGTTATCCCCGTGTCCGGCGGTTCCACGAAGAGACAGGCCCAGCTTATGCGTGACTTCGGCGCTACGGTGCTTTCATGCACGCCGTCCTACGCGCTGCACCTGTATGAAGCGGCTCTCGAAGCCGGCATTGACATCAAAGACCTGCCCCTGCGTATTGGTGTGTTCGGAGCGGAACCCTGGACCGAGGAAATGCGCCGCGACATTGAAGCGAAAATGGGGATTACGGCCCTGAACATTTACGGTTTGTCCGAGGTCATGGGACCGGGCGTCGCCATGGAGTGCGCCATCGGCAGAAGCGGCATGCACCTGAACGAGGATCATTTCCTGGCGGAGATCATTGACCCTGTAACCGGTGAAGCGAAAGAACCCGGCGAGGAAGGCGAACTGGTGCTGACCACGCTGACCAAAGAAGGGATCCCGCTGATCCGTTACCGCACGCACGATCTCACTTCTCTGGATTTGACGCCGTGCCCCTGCGGACGGACGTTTGCCCGCCTGACACGCTTCAAGGGCCGTAGTGACGACATGCTGATTATCCGCGGCGTCAACTTCTTCCCGTCTCAGGTTGAAAGCCTGCTGCTTGAAGTGGAAGGCATTTCACCGCATTATCAGATCGTCCTGGATCGTGAGGATAACCTTGATACGGTTGAAGTCATGGTTGAAGTGAATGAGAATGTCTTCTCCGACGCCATTAAGGACCTGCAGAGCCTTGAGCGGCGTATCCAGCGGAGCATCAAGGAATATCTGGGGGTCACCACCAAAGTGCGCCTGGTCAGCCCGCACAGCATTGCCCGGTCACAGGGCAAGGTGCAGCGCGTCGTCGATAACCGCAAGTAAATACTTGCCCCCTGTCGTGTTTTTCCGGATGGTTCCGGAAAGAATACGGTCAAAAAAGGCTTTCCGCGTTGGGCGGAAAGCCTTTTTTGGGTTTTTCGGGGGGCACTGGCTCAGATGGATTCTCCGCGCTTCAGGAGCGTCTGCATGCCGCCCATGGCGGAAGTCATATCGGTGAAGCCGGCTTTTTTCAGGCGCAGCATGACCTCGTAAGAGCGCAGGCCCGTGTTGCAGATGAGGGCGATAGGACGATCCTTGGGCAGTTCGGCGAGTTTTGCCTCAACATCGCCTTCGAGCACGTCTTCCAGCGGCAGGGCGTGCCATTTGCCGGGATAGGCCGCCGCGGTTTTTTCCGCGGCCACACGCGGTCTGGCGTCAGCAAAGTAGACGTTGTTGTTTTCACGGTCGTTCCACATCTCCATGAATTCGTGCGAAGATATGGCCTTCATCTGCCCGGAAAGCACATTGTCGGCCATGTTGGCCACGACGTTGACCGTATCAAGGGCTCCGGAGAAAGGCGGGGCATAGGCGGCCTCGAGGTTGGCAAGCTCGTCCAGCGTGCGCGGCCCGAACTGAAGCAAGGCCGCCACAGCGTCAATGCGGGCCTTCAGCGCGTCGCCGGCAGTGCATACACCCTGCAGACCAAGCACCTGGCGGGTGTTCCTGTCCACAGTAAGCTCCAGCGTCATCATTTCTTTTTCAGGGTAGAAATGCGCGCGGTCGAGCTGTTCCACATCGACAGACAGCGGGTCAAAGCCGGCGGCTTTGGCTCTCGCCGGAGTCAGACCCACACCGCAGGCGGAAATTCCGAATACCTTGACAGCCCAGGTGCCGACAGCGCCGGAGAACACAGCCTGTCCGCCGGCGGCATTGGTGCCGATGACGCGTCCCTGCCGGTTGGCGATGGAGCCCAGCTGGAAGCAGCCGGGTTTGCCGGTAATAAGGTTTTTGACGGCCACGCAGTCACCGCCGGCATAAATATCAGGATCAGAGGTGCGCATGTGCTCATCGACAAGGATGCCTTTGGTGACGGGATCCACAGCAAGGCCGGCCGCGGCGGCAAGGCTGGAATTAGGGGCGAAGCCCGTGGCAAAGATCACCAGATCCGCGTCAATGGAGCGCTTGTTGGTGACAACACGGCAAACGGAGCCATTGCTGCCTTCAAGACGCTGCACACCCTCAGAAGTATAGACATGAACACCGTGCGCCTCAAGATCGTGGCGCACCATATCGGCCAGCGTGGGGGAAAGTACTCCGGGCATGACCTGATCCATGAATTCCACAACAGTGGTATTGATGCCCCACATGTCCGGATCGGCCAGGGCCACGGCCATTTCCAGGCCGATGAATCCGCCTCCCACAACGACGGCGTTGTTGATTTTGCCGCTGGAACAAGCCGCGCGGATAGCTTCCGCGGCCTCCAGCTTTGTCGCTGAGGTGACGTTTTTTAAGTCCAGCCCGGCGACAGGCGGCATCTTGGGGGTGCTGCCGGTGCCAAGAATCAGCGTGTCATAGTGCAGGGTCTGTTTTTCTCCGGTGACTACATGCTCGGTGCTGACGGTGTGCGCGGCGCGGTCGATGGAGGTGACGCGGGTTTCGTTCAGCGTGCGGATGCCGCGCTGTTCGAAATAGGCCGGATCACGCACAGTGCCGTAGTTTGTGGCACGCAGAGCGTCCAGCGCGTTGACTTCGCCGGAAACATAATACGGGATACCGCATCCGCCGAAGGAAATCAGCCGGGACTGATCAATCATGGTAATTTCGGTGTCCGGGGATAATCTTTTCAGACGGCTGGCGGCTTTGGGACCCAGCGCCACCGCGCCGATGACAATAACTTTTTTTGCCATGAAAAACTCCTTTTTGATCTGCCGGAAAATCAGCATCCAAGCTCAATCAACGCATAATACCCTCGCCCATGCAAGAGTCAATCTCGTTCTTTGTTCCTGGCGGCGGGCAGAAATTTTTTATAAACCAGGCCGTCTGGCCATAGCTGATTGCGCCGTCTCCCGGAGGGAGCGAAACGTTTCGCAGTACAACAAAACCCTGCGCCGTCAAGGCCTTCGTGAGCATGACCGCCATGGTGCGGTTCAGAAAGACGCCTCCGCCGAGGGCAATGGTGCGCACATCAGGCGGCGCGGCCTGACGGACAAGTTCGGCCAGCCCGGCAACAAGCCCGAGATGAAAGCGCCGTGCCAGCTCTGCTGCAGGGACGCCGCGTCTTATGCCCTCGGCCAGATCAAGAAGCAGGCTGTCACTGTCCAGTTCAAACAGCCCCGCGCTGGTTTGCCTCACGCAAGGCAAAGGCGCGCCGGCGGAATCATCCTGCGCGCTTTCCAGACGGATAGCGGCTTGCCCTTCGTAGGAAATACGCTCACACAGGCCAAGCAAAGCCGAGGCCGCGTCAAAGAGGCGGCCGCAGCTGGATGTGGGAATGCCGAATCCGGCCCGGACGGTTTCCGCCACAGCTTCGTACAGGGCGGGATCCACACCGGGGAGCGCGGGGCGGGGATAGTTGTGCCGGGTCAGAAAACCGCAGGCGATACGCCATGGCTCACGGATGGCGGCTTCGCCTCCGGGAAGCGGAAAGGGCGAAAGCCTCCCCAGCCGTTTCCAGCTGCCGCCTTCCGCGAACAACAGCTCGCCGCCCCAGATGGCGCCGTCCGTGCCGTAGCCCGTACCGTCAAGAATCAGGCCAAGGGCGGGGCCGGTCTGATGGTGTTCGGCCAGCACCGCGAACAGGTGCGCCGCGTGATGCTGAAGGCGGAAGAGGGGAATTCTTCGTTGTTCTGCCGCTTGTTCGGCGAGCCGGACAGACAGATAATCGGGATGCGCGTCGCAGACCACGGCGCGAATTTGGCCGTTGTCAACGCCAAGCAGATGCTCAAGGTGTTTTTCAGCCTCTTCGGCGAAGTTCTCTACAGAAGGATTGCTGAGATCGCCGATGTACTGGCTGACAAAGGCGTCGGCGCCGCGCGTCAGCGTACAGGTATTCTTGAGATCCGCGCCCATGGCCAGCACGGAAGAGCGGGAGTCCTCCGGGGGCAGAGGCAGGGGGGATGGCGTATACCCTCTTGCGCGGCGGATAAACTGCGGCCCATCCGGCAGGGCGCGCAGTACGGAGTCGTCGGCCCGCACGAGAATATCCCTGTCGTGCAGCAGAAAAAGATCGGCGATGCCGCCAAGATGCGACAGAGCTTCGCGGTTGCCCAGACAAATGGGCTCTCCCTGGCGGTTGCCTGATGTCATCACGAGAACAGGCGGGCGAGAGTCGCCTTTTCTGAGGGATTCCTCTCTGACAAAGGCGAAAAGAACATGGTGCAGCGGCGTGTAAGGCAGCATGATCCCGATATCAGGCACGTCAGGAGCCAGACAGGCTGGGAGTTTTCCGTCAGGCTCGGCGCTTTTGGCAGCCAGCACGATGGGACGGGCGCGCGAGGTCAAAAGAGCGATATCGGCCTCAGTGAGCCTGGCGACGCTTCGGGCTGCGGGAACATCCGCCACCATGACTGCGAGCGCCTTGTGAGGGCGTTGCTTGCGGCGGCGCAGTTCGGCTACGACTTCTTCGTTGCGGGCGTCACAGACAAGGTGGAACCCGCCCAGACTTTTCATGGCGAGAATGGCGCCGCTCACAAGAGCGCGTGCCGCGCCGCGCAGATGAGGTACATAATTCTGCCCGCAGTCGGCGGGAGGAAGCGTGTCGCCGCCAGGCTTGGCCAGCCACAGGCGAGGGCCGCATGCGGGGCAGGCGTCAGGCTGTGCGTGAAAGCGGCGATCGGCGGGATCTTTGTATTCCCGTGCGCAGTCAGGGCAGAGGGGAAAACAGGCCATGGAAGTGACGGCGCGATCATACGGGACGGAACGGGTAAGCGTAAAACGCGGTCCGCAGTTGGTGCAGTTGATGAAGGGATACAGGTAGCGGCGGTCGTTGGGGTCAAAAAGTTCGCGCAGGCAGTCGTCGCAGGTGGCGACGTCGGGGCTTACCAGTACAGCCGTGGCGCCGCCTGCGGGGCTGGCCTGAATGAAAAAATCCTTTTCGTGAGGAATCACGGGCAGCGGTGTTTCACGCAGCGAGGTGATGCGCGCGAGGGCCGGCAGGTTGTTCTGCAGGGCCAGAACAAAGCTCGCCAGCGCCGCTTCATCGCCCTGCGCCTCGATTTCCACACCCCCGGCATGGTTGCCGACATACCCGGAGAGATTGCGGGCATGTGCTTCACGATAGACAAAGGGGCGGAAGCCGACGCCCTGCACTTGTCCGGTAATGGTGATGCGGCTGCGTTTCATGAAAACAAGGATAACGCACCCGCCCGTGATAAGAAAGAGGGGCGGAACTGAGCGAAACATTCCCGCAGCCTCCCGCGGAAACCGCAAAAAAAAGCTGGATTTCTGGCTGATTGAAGTGTAGAAAACACCCTTATCCCCTGCGATTGGGACACTGTTGTCCGGCATATCTTGTGTTATTTTTCAGCAAATCTTGGAGAATTGTCATGGCTGATCCCGCAAAACTCGGCATGCGCATTAAAAAATGGCGCGAGAATCAGAAAATGTCCCTTAAGGATTTGTCCGAGGCCACAGGCCTCACTGAAACTTTTCTCAAGACGCTGGAAGAAGAAAACCTGTGTCCTTCCATTGGCCCCCTGCAAAAGATTGCCCGCGCCCTGAATGTGCGGCTGGGAACGTTCATGGATGATCAGATCAGCCGTGATCCGATCATCAGCCGCAGCACCGATCGCGATACCGATCTCGCCATGCAGCGTGCCCGCGACAAGAGCGCGTCGTTTCGTTTTCACTCGCTGGCCCGGGGCAAAAGCGATCGCTGCATGGAGCCCTTCTTCGTGGAAATTCAACCGGAACCAGAGGAAGACCGCCATTTGTCCAGCCACCAGGGTGAGGAATTCATCATCCTTCATTACGGCCGGCTGAAAGTCATTTACGGGATGGAAACCTTTACCCTGGAGCCTGGCGATACAATTTACTATAATTCGATCGTTCCCCACTATGTCGGAACTGACGGCGACGAGCCGGCCGGCATTTACGCTGTCTTGTATAACCCTGACTGAGCCGCACGCCGGCTTTTGTTTCACAGGCAGGGGCAGTTCTCTGCCGCTGGATTTCCGGGCGGTAGTGTTTGGACGGCTTTCCTGACGTCTGCCGTTATCTTGTGCAGTGCATCTGGAGTGTGTGATGAGCAGTGCCTTTGATGAACCTTTTGTCCTGCGTGAACGCACGCTGGGGCAGATTCTTGATGAAGCCGTAGCGCGTTGTCCCGACAACGACGCCGTCATTTACGTGGACCGCGATTACCGCCAGACCTGGCGCGAATTCTCCGCCAATGTGGATCATCTGGCCAAGGGGCTGATGGCCCTTGGTATCCAGCGCGGGGAAAAGGTGGCCATCTGGGCCACAAACGTGCCGTACTGGGTGGGGCTGATGTTTGCCACGGCCCGCATCGGCGCTGTGCTTCTGACGGTGAACACCAATTACCGCGAAGCGGAAATCCGTTACCTGCTCAAGCAGTCGGAATGTGAAAATCTTTTTCTTATTGATGGATTCCGCGATCATGATTATGTGAGCTGCCTGTACAAGGTCGTGCCTGAACTGCGCCTTCAGGAACGCGGGCACCTGCGCTGCCCCGAATTGCCGCACCTGAAGCGTGTGATGTTCCTCGGCCCCGAAAAGCATCGGGGTATGTATTCACTGCCTGAAATCATGGCCATGTCAGTGATGGTTTCCGATGAGGAGTACGCGAAGCGCAAAGCCGAGGTCAGCCCCTATGACGTAGTGAACATGCAGTACACGTCGGGCACGACCGGCTTCCCCAAGGGGGTCATGCTGACCCATGTCAATATCGGCAATAACGGATACTGGATTGGTAAGCATCAGCTGTTCAGTGAAAAGGACAGGGTCTGCCTGCCTGTGCCGCTTTTCCACTGCTTTGGCTGCGTGCTGGGCGTCATGGCCTGCGTCAACCATGCTTCAACCATGGTGATTCTGGAAAGTTTTTCCCCCATCCAGGTCATGGCCTCCATCGATCAGGAGCGTTGCACAGCCGTTTATGGCGTTCCCACCATGTATATTTCGGTTCTTGAGCACAAGCTGTTCAACCGTTTCGACTTTTCATCCCTGCGCACCGGCATCATGGCTGGGTCGGTTTGTCCAGAGCCGCTCATGCGCCGCGTGATGAAAGACATGTATATGAGGGAGATCACCATCTGTTACGGATTGACGGAAGGTTCTCCCGTGATGACCCAGACCCGCGTGGATGACTCCGTGGCCATCCGGGCCTCCACGGTCGGCCGGAACATGCCGGGGATCGAGGTGATTGTCATGGATCCTGAAACCGGCAAGGAATGCCCGCGCGGCACTCAGGGCGAATTGTGCTGCCGCGGCTATAATGTGATGAAAGGGTACTACAATATGCCCGAAGCGACCGCTGCCACTATCGACAAGGACGGCTGGCTGCATTCCGGCGACCTTGGCACCATGGATGAGAATGGCTATGTGCGCATCAGCGGGCGCATCAAGGATATGATTATCCGTGGCGGGGAAAATGTGTACCCGCGCGAAATTGAAGAATTCCTGCTGCAAATGGACGGTGTGTCTGACGCGCAGGTGGTCGCCGTGCCCAGCCGTAAATACGGTGAGGAGGTGGCCGCTTTTGTGATTCCTCAGAAGGGCGCTGATCTCAAACCAGAGGACGTGCGCGACTTCTGCCGCGGTAAGATTTCCTGGTACAAGATCCCGCGGTTCGTCGCCATTGTGAAAGAATATCCGCTGACTGCCAGCGGCAAGATCATGAAATACCGTATGCGTGAGATGGCGGCTGAAATGTTCCCGGAAGCCATGGCCGAATGAAGGAGAAGCCAGATTCTGCCTGAAGACGGGGTTTGCGGCGAGAGGAGAAAAACATGGCGGAGCGCGGAAACTGCATTATACTGATTGGCATGGCTGCCTGCGGCAAAACGACTGTCGGGCGCGCGCTCGCCGAGGCGCTGGGCTTGGCCCATGCGGATTCGGATCTGCTGATCGAATCTGTGTACGGCGTGCGCCTTCAGACTGTCACTGAAGCCATGAGCAAGGAAACGTTTCTCGATCTTGAGGCGTCTGTCGTCTCGTCGCTGAATCTCAGCAAGACAGTCCTGTCCACTGGCGGCAGCGTCGTGTACCGCGAATCCGCCATGCGGCACCTCGCGTCCATGGGGGTCATCGTGCATCTGGACACGCCGCTCGCCACTATCTTGGAACGCATCGCCCGCAAGCCGGATCGCGGTCTTGCCATTGCTCCGGGGCAAACTATTGAAGAGCTTTATGCCGAGCGCGATGCGCTATACCGGAAATGGGCAGATTTCAGCCTCAAAAATGAAGGTTTCATGCTGGAGCAGACCGTACAGGCGATAGTTTCGTGGCTGCAGCGCGAACATCCAAAACTGTGCGTTCCCGCCTGCAGGGGATGATTATTGGGCGGAGTGCTGTTCTTTGTTTTTCTTCTGCCGCGCGGCGCCTGCAGGAACATGCTGCGAGAGGCGGCGGAAGATGAACGCTTCGGCCTGACGCCCTTCTTCGATGTTTTCCAATGGAAATTCGGCGCGGGCCATCATGCGGTGGCCTCCGGCTGTGCCGAGGTCGCCGAATTTCTCGCGGGCAAAGGCGCCCATGTCGTTCCGGCCGTCTCCCCGGAAGATGATCACCACCTTGCCGCTTTCAAGATGGATCGCGTCCCGGCAGACGCCGGCCACGGCAATCCATTCAAGCCCGTTGACCCGTGAAAAGAAATCCGCGATCACGACCAGCAGATCGGCTGCTTCCACTTCCCCGGGGAAGCTGAAGCCCCCCCTGCCCATAAGATGCAGGGTAGCGAAGGCGCGGGTAAAATATTTCAGCCAGGGCAGCAGATATTCGCTGCGCATGATACGGGTGAGCAGCGCCGTATCGCTGTATTTTGTCAGTTGCTGGTAGGTGCGGATGTCAGCGGCGGCCAGTTTGCGGGTGAAGGCGGCTGTATCCGTCCTTATGCCGTACTGCAGTGCCGTGGCCAGCCGTACACCCGGTCGGATGCCAAGGCTTTTCAGGTAGCCTGCGAAAATGGTGCTGGTAGCGCCCATATCCGGCTGGATGTCCGTGCAGGCCGCCGTGACAGGGTGCTCAAGATCAAGCGGGTGGTGATCGACAACAACGTCGAACTGGATACCGGAAAAAGCCGTATTGTGATGCGGCTGGGAATCCACAAGGGCATACCGGTCAAACCAGGAGCGCGCCTCAGGGGCCCACTGGCGCACGGGAATGCGCAGATAGCGGACCATGGCAAGGTTGTCGGGCCGGCTGATTGGAAATATGGCGCTGATGACCACGCTTTCCACACGCCTGGCAAGGATGCGTTTGAGTGCCAGCGCCGAGGCCAGCGCGTCGGGATCGGGACTGATGAGAACAAGCCATTTCTGGTCACGTGCCGTCATATCCATCAGCGCCTGGAGAGGGCGGGACCGGAGAAGGGAAGCAGACATGGGAGCTATCCTTTATTTCTGTGACTGATACAGCGCTTTCAGCACAGGCATGGAAAGCAGCGCGTCTTTCCACGAAAAAACTTCCAGCATGGGACGGGCAGAGTAAAACCGGGCGGCGGCTTTTTTCGCGGCGGACAGCTGGGCGGGCGTCAGGCTGCTGAGGGGACCGTGCGAGTCGCTGCCGGGGATGTCGCCAGGCGCCGACCAGTGCGTAAGACGTACCCTTTCCGCGGGCAGCCGCATGGCCCAGTCATACTGGTCATAGGCCATCATGTGCGCCACATCAAGACAGACAGATGCGCGCGTCTTTTCCAGAGCATGCGCCCAGAGCGCAGGATCGGATTCGCGGAGATTTTCGATCATCAGGTTTTCCGGGGCAAAACCCGCCTCCTGCCATTCTTCCAGAAACCCGTCAAAAAGGCGAACGGCGTTTTGGCCGTCCGGCGGATGCAGCACCGCCCTGCTGACCTTAAGCTGTGCCAGCATCCGCATCAATCCTGCAGATTTCTGGCCGGCGAGCCTCCCCGGCGGCAAGGAATCGTCGCGCCATGGGAGATCGACTGGCAGGTGCAGGTGAAAGGAAAAGCCAGCCGGAAGCCTGTCCTTTCGGGGCCAGTCCGAAGGGGAAAAAGTCAGTGAATCTTCCAGACAGTAGCAGCAGATCCCCATTTCAACGATGCGGCATCCGTCCGCCTCAAGTGAAGGCTTCGCGGCGAGGAAGGCGGTGTTGTAAGCTGCCGTTCCAGGTGTCAGCCATGACGTGACCGCGACTGAAAGCGGCGTTTGTTCCGGCATTGACAAGATTCCCCCTTCATCTAAGGTGGGGCGAGTATATCTGATGTCATCATGTTTGTCATGGAGGTACTGTTTGTGTCTGAAGCGCCGTTTGTCATCGCCTGCCCGCGTCTTGTCCTGGCTTCCGCCTCACCCCGGCGCAGAGAGCTGCTGCGTGGGGAAGGTCTTGCGCCGGAAGTGGTTGATCCGGAGTCAGGCGGCTTTTTTCATGAGCCATCGCCGTGTCCTGGCGAAAAACCGGAAGCGTACGTTCTGCGCGCCGCGATCGCCAAGGCCGGAGCTGTGGCCGCGCGTATGCCTGACGCCGCCGTCATCGGCGCGGATACCATCGTCGTTTTGCCAGACGGCAATGGATCAGGCAAACCGGTCATCCTTGGCAAACCGCGTGATGAGAATGCCGCTCTGGACATGCTGCGCCGCCTGGCGGGGCGGCGGCATCTGGTGATTACCGGCTGTTGCGTTCTTGGGCCGTATGCCGGCCCGTCAATGCTGTCCTGCGCGCATTCCGCCGCCAGACAGCAGAGCGGCGCAGGAACGCCTGTTTTTCAGGGGAAAACAAGGCCCGGCGCCACAGATATTGCCTTTGCCGATACGGCGGAAGTGTTGTTCGGGGATTGGCCTGATGCGGTTCTCAAAGCCTATGCTTCAAGCGGCGAGCCGCTGGACAAGGCCGGAGCGTATGCCATTCAGGGGATGGGCAGTTTTCTGGTGGAGGCCGTGCATGGTTCATGGAGCACGGTAGTAGGGCTCCCTGTGCCGCGATTGCTGCGGGCGTTGCTTCAAAGGGGGATAATCAAGGCTCGCGCGCAAAGCACGGGCTAATCTGAAACAGGAAAAGGTCCGCTTTCATAAGGACGCATGGAGCGGCGGGCAAGGGATTACGCGGAGAAAAAGGCGCGCATGCCGGTGAAAATCACCTGAGCGGCCAGGGCGGCGAGGATAAGCCCCGTCAGCTTGGCCATGACGGCAATGCCTGTTTTTTTTAAGAATTTTGCAATAGTTGTGGCCATGAGCAGCATGAGGGTGATGCTCAGCGAGGCAATGGCGAGCCCTATGACGCCAAGGATCTGCTTCTCCAGCGTGTTGCTGGTTGCCCCCATGATCATGACGGCCCCGATGGAAGCTGGTCCCATACATAATGGGATGGCCAGAGGCACCACGCTGATGTCCTCGCCTTCCTCAATGGGGTGGCTGGTCTGGCTCGGTTTGTCTCCCATCAATGAAACAGCACTCAGGAATAACAGGCAGCCAGCGCCGATGCGGAAGGCGTCCAGAGTAAAGCCGAACAGATCGAATATCTTGTCCCCAAACAAAAAGAGGACCATTCCGGTAATGAAAACGGCCATTCCCGTGCGAAGGGCGATGCGGCGTTTTTCTTCCCGGGGGAACCCTTTTGTATGGGCGAGATAGGCGGAAAGCACGGCCGGCGGCGTCATCAGCGCCAGCAGTTTGATGCTGCTGACAAAAAGCTCACTGGCGATTTGAATCACGAGAACCTCCAAAAAGATGCGGGCGCTGCCAGGCCCTTTTCAATCTTTACGCGGGATCTGTCAATCCCATTACAGGTAACATACTGTTTTTTATTTATACCTCAGTATCACCGCCAGGATTGCGCTTCGGAAAAAAGTCAGTTCGGCGCATTGACAATCTTATCGCAGGTAGAATATACAGCTTGATTCGGCATTCAGAATCTGTCCGCCCCGCGCGAACAAGATCTTTTTTTGTTGCAATGTGGTGCTTTTTCCTCTGGACAGACGGCGCTGCCGTCTTATTCTCAAAGGGAATCGCCATAAGGAGGCTTTTATGGCGCGTATTACCGTCGAAGACTGCCAGCAGCGTGTCGGGAACCGTTTCTTGCTTGTGCAGATGGCCATCAAGCGGGTTCAGCAGTTCCGCGAAGGGTACGAACCCCTTGTTCCGTCACGGAATAAGGAAATCGTGACGGCCCTGCGTGAAATCGCTGCAGGCAAGGTTCTTCCCGAAGATATGAGGCACTACAACCAGTCGGCTGACATCCAGCCTGATCAGGATGACTAGCGGCGAGAACGTCGGTTTTTCGTTTTTATCTGCATCAGATGTGCTGTTTTGGGCGGCGGGAGCCGCCTTAAGAGCGCCCCTGCTGTTTTTCGTTTTTCGCCTGCGCCCGTTTTCCCGTGGGGCATGCCTTTTGCGGCGGGATGCGCGGTGACGTGGATACTGCCATGGAACAACGCGACTACTATGAAGTTCTTGAGGTGGAGCGGACCGCCTCCGCCGATGAGATCAAGCGGGCCTACCGCAAGATGGCTCTCAAGTATCATCCCGACCACAACCCTGGCGATGCCGAGGCGGAGATGCGTTTCAAGGAGGCCGCCGAGGCTTATGAAATCCTCCGCGATCCCGAGCGCCGCGCCCGTTATGACCAGTTCGGCCATGCCGGCGTCAACGGAGGGCAGGGCGGATTTGGCGGCTTTACGTCCAGCGAGGACATCTTTGCCCATTTCGGCGACATTTTTGGCGACATTTTTGGGTTTGGCCAGGCGGGCGGCCGCGGTTCGCGCGCGACGGTGGGTGACGACCTGCGTTATGATCTGACTATTTCTTTTGAGCAGGCCGCCCGCGGCGCCGAAATCACCCTGAATATCCCGCGGCAGGTCACCTGCCCTGACTGCAAGGGGTCAGGCGCAGCCAAAGGTTCGTCCCGTGAGACCTGCCGCTATTGCGGAGGTTCCGGCCGCATCCGGCAAAGCCAGGGCTTCTTCCAGTTCGCCATGCCGTGCCCCAAGTGCAAGGGGGAGGGCTCCACGATTGCTCATCCTTGCCCGCGCTGCAAGGGGAAAGGTGTTATCCGTCAGACTTCTTCCCTGTCTGTGCGGGTGCCGGCCGGGGTAGACACAGGAACGCGCCTGCGCCTGCGCGGCGAAGGGGAAGCGGGCCTCAATGGCGGGCCAAACGGCGATTTGTATGTGTTCCTGCGGGTTGAACCCAGCAAGAAATTTGAAAGGCAGGGACAGGATCTTGTCGCCCGTTGTGAAATCACGTTCCCTCAGGCGGCCCTTGGCGTCACGACGCAAGTCGAAGGGCTGAACGGCCCTCTGGAGGTCAAGGTTCCCAAAGGCACGCAAAGCGGGACGGTGTTCCGTCTTGCGGGCGAAGGGCTGCCCTATGTGGGACAGGCCCGGCGTAAAGGCGATTTGCTGGTGGAAATCAAGGTGGTGACGCCTGTGGGGCTTTCAGCAAAACAGGAAGAACTGCTGCGGGAATTCGAGAAAGCTTCGCAGGAGTCTCATCCTATTGAAAAAGTCAAGAAGCTTGGTAAGCGGATTGGCAAGGCTATGGGGATGAATTGAGGCGCGTATTCACGCGTCGCGTTCAATCAGTATGGGGGGATGGTGTCAGCGGGATAGCTTATTCGGACGTATGCGTCGTTTGAAGCGCTGTTAAACCCGGGCGGATGGCAAGCTTTTTGTAAAGCTGCCTTTCGTCTTTTTTCTTTTCTGGAGAAAAAATGCAGTACAGACCTCTTGGCCGGACAGGCATGCTGGTATCAGCGCTCGGTTTCGGCATGATGCGGCTTCCCAGCGCTGGCGGGGGGCTGCGTCGGGATGATCCTGCCGATAAGGCGCGTGTAGAGGAATTGGTTTCCTGCGCCATCGGAAACGGCATCAACTACTTTGATACCGCTTACCCTTATCATCATCACACCAGTGAAGCCGCGCTGGGACAGGCGCTGGAGCATCTTGGCATCCGCCGTAATGTCATTGTTGCAACGAAGCTTCCCTCGAAATCCATGGACAGCCCCGAAAGCTGGGCGCCCATTTTTGCGGAACAGCTCGCCGATCTGCGAACGGATTATGTGGATGTCTACCTGGTGCACAACCTGAACCGCAAGCGCTGGAAGTCATTCACGGAAGGCGGAGGGCTGGCCTTTCTTGAGAATCTGAAGCGGCAGGGAAAGGTTCGCGCCCTGGGTTTTTCCATGCACGATGATACCGCGACATTCCGTACAATCCTTGATGGATTTGACTGGGACATGTGTCAGATCCAGTTTAATTTTCTTGACGTGGACTTTCAGGCTGGCCTTGCCGGGTATCAATACGCGGTCGAAAAGAATGTGCCCGTGGTCAGCATGGAAACCCTTAAAGGCGGAATGCTCGCCAAGGAGCAGCAGCCTGAAGCCGTGCTCCGCGTGTGGGAGCAGGAAAACCTGCCGCGCCGTTCCCCGGCGGAATGGGCTTTGCGCTGGGTGCTGGATCATGCGGGTATTTCCGTGGCCCTCAGCGGGATGCATGCGGAAGAGGAAATCGTCAGTAACGCGAGGATTGCCGATTCTCATCCCGCGGGCACCTTGAACGCCTCGGAACTGGCGGCCTTTGAAAGCGTGCGCCAGGTGTACCGGGCCAGTTACCCGGTCCAGTGCACGGGGTGTGGATATTGTCAGCCATGCCCACAGCATGTTGATATTCCATACGTTTTCCAGCTCTATAATCAGTATGCGGCCTTTGGCGATAAGCGCTGGGCCAGAGTCCAGTCCAGCGTTATTGAAACCAACGGTATCGGGCCCAGCGGCTGTGTGCGTTGCGGCCGTTGTGAAAAACTATGCCCGCAGGGGCTGCCCATCGCCGACGAGCTGGCCAGAGCGCGTGAAGCTTTTTCGGCCTTGTAAGAATATTTTGGGGCGGCAGCTGAATCTGCCAGAAGAGGTTATTGTCCGTCATTGAAGCCGCCAGCCGCGGAACGTGTCCGCCGGCGTTGAAGAGCCCGGATTGGAGAAATAAAAAAGGAGCGATTATCGCTCCTTTTTTATTTCTGGCTGCCAGAGCGGCGGCTATTTCATGAAGACGGTGGTATCGCGCACACGCAGAAGATCGCGTTCCAGCAGGACTTCGGCAATCTGCACGGCGTTCAGGGCTGCGCCCTTGCGGATATTGTCGGCCACAATCCACATGTTGAGGCCGTTTTCAATACTTTCATCTTCACGGATGCGGCCGACGAAGGTGAGATCTTCTCCGGCGGCATGGATGGCCAGGGGATAAATTTTTTCCTTGGGATTATCCAGCACCTGAACACCGGGAGCCTGGGCAAGGATCGCGCGGGCTTCCTTGGCGGAAAGTTTGCGCTTGGTTTCGATGTTCACCGATTCGCTGTGTCCGTAGAACACGGGCACGCGCACACAGGTGGCGGTCACGCGGATGGAAGGATCATGCATGATCTTCATGGTTTCGTTGGTCATCTTCATCTCTTCCTTGGTGTAGTCATTGTCAAGGAAGACATCAATGTGAGGCAGGCAGTTGAAGGCAATCTGATAGGGATAAACCTTAGGTTCGGGATCCTGCATGTTGAACAGCTGGCGGACCTGTTTTTCCAGTTCGTCGATCCCTTTCTGGCCTGTGCCGGACACGGCCTGATATGTGGAAACCACAACGCGGGTGATGTGAGCCGCGTCATGCAGAGGCTTGAGCGCTACAACCATCTGAATGGTGGAGCAGTTTGGATTGGCGATGATGCCCTGATGAGCGTCCAGAGCTTCAGGGTTGACTTCGGGCACCACCAGCGGGCAGCGGTCGTCCATGCGCCATGCGGAGGAGTTGTCCACCACCACGCATCCCGCGGCTGCGGCATGAGGCGCGAATTTTTCAGAGGTCGAACCGCCTGCGGAAAACAGGGCGAGATCGACGCCTGAAAAAACATCTTCCTTGAGTTCGCGGACGGTCAGTTCAGTGTCGCCAAAAGGCACTTTGGTACCCGCGGAGCGAGAGGAAGCAAAAGGAATGACCTGCGCGGCAGGAAATTCACGCAATTGCAGGGTGCGCAGCATCTCCCGGCCAACAGCGCCGGTGGCTCCAACGACAGCGACAACAGGATTTTTTTTCATGACCGTATATCCTCTCCAAAAAATAAAGGATGCGTTGTCGCGACACGCGGCAACCTCAACTTTTTTAATGGACTTAACGGCGTATTATGTCAAGCGGAATATGGCTATGCTCTGTTCAGAAGTCACAGCTAAAAACTTTTCCCGTTTTTATGATATGTTGTGCTGCTTCCCTTGCGTATTTGCTTGTCAATCTTATTGTAACGGGGTATGACTTTTAACATATGGAACGAGAATGAATCGATATTTACGAACATATAAAATATCGATTTATGGATATCTACAGGAGCAACTATGGCCCGACGTATGCCAATGACAGATGAAACCACATTTTCTCTGCAGCTTCAGCAGCTGGAAGATGAAGAGCTGCTGGATTTCTGGGCGCAGACCCAGCAGCTCGCAAGCACCCTGGCGCAGGAATATCCCCAGATGGCCGATGGGACCAGGGATTATGAGCGGCTGATTGTGCTTGAGCTTCAGCTGCGCTCTTGCAGCAGAGGAGAGTTGTCCCGCTGCTGACTGTGATCCCGCTGGGCAGAACGGCCGGATCCTCTGCGGCGTCAGTACGTATTTGTTTCCAGAAGCCCTCTGCGCTGAGCGTGGGGGGGCTTTTTTATGCGGATTTGGATACACAAAATTTTTTATTCAGACGAAAGACTATTTTTTCGCATAGTTAAAAGAAGTTAAGCGAAGAAAAAGGATGGCGGCAAGGTAGCTTTTTAACCGGAAAGCGAGTATAATTTTCTTTCTGATACGCTGCCGCTTGGTGGTGCTGGCAGAATGTTGATGATATCCCGCGTATTGCCCGGCAGGGCGTCCGGGATTTGTTGTTTTTCCTTTTTTTGAGGTCGCTTCCCATGAAAATGCCCGATTTTCCTCCTCTCGCGTTGTCGCAGAACGCTGAGACAGTATTGAATCGCCGTTATTACAAACGAGATGAAAACGGTAAGGTGTATGAAGACGCCCGGACGCTTTTCTGGCGTGTGGCTTCTGCCATAGCCAGTGAAGAAAGCAAGTATTCAGCCTCGACGTGGAAAGCCGAAGAGCTGGCCGAGCGTTTTTACAGCCAGATGACTTCATGGAAATTTCTCCCCAACTCCCCGACGCTGATGAATGCGGGGACGCCGCTGGGGCAGCTTTCAGCCTGCTTTGTGCTGCCGGTGGGTGACTCCATTGAGGAAATTTTTGACGCAGTCAAGTTCGCGGCCATGATTCACAAGTCGGGGGGAGGCACCGGATTTTCTTTCTCGCGGCTGCGTCCGCACGATTCACGCGTGGGGACGACCGGCGGCGTGGCCTCTGGGCCTGTGTCATTCCTGCGCATCTTCAACACGGCGACCGAACAGATCAAGCAGGGGGGCACCCGCCGCGGCGCCAACATGGGAATTCTGCGCATCGACCACCCTGATATCCTTGAGTTCATCAAAGCCAAGGAAAAAGAGGGCGAGTTCAATAACTTCAATTTATCCGTAGCCCTTACGGAAGCTTTCATGAAAGCCGTTGAGCTTGACGAGGAGTATCCCCTCATCGCGCCGCACACAGGGACGGAGCATGGAAGACTGCGCGCCCGCGAAGTTTTTGACCTGCTGGTCAATAAGGCCTGGCAGTCAGGCGATCCCGGCATTGTTTTTCTTGACCGCATCAATCGCGATAACCCTACGCCCAGGCAGGGGGAGATCGAAAGCACCAATCCTTGCGGTGAGCAGCCTCTGCTGCCGTTTGAAGCGTGCAACCTCGGCTCCATCAATCTGGCCCGCTTTTATGATCCGCGCGGCCGCGAGGCCGGGGCCAGAGGCGGTATCGACTGGGAAGATCTGGAAAAGACCATAAGTCTGGGCGTGCGTTTCCTTGACAATGTGATTGACGCCTCGCGTTTCCCCTTGCCGCAGATCACCGAGCGTGTGCGCCAGAACCGCAAGATCGGGCTTGGTGTCATGGGCTGGGCGGATCTGCTGTTCCAGCTGCGCGTTCCTTATGACAGCGATGTGGCTCTCGGCCTGGCCGAACGCGTGATGGCCTTCGTGCGCGATAAGGGGCGTGAGGCTTCCATGCAGCTGGCCAGGGAACGCGGAGCTTTTCCCGCCTACGAAGAATCCATTTTCCCCGGCCTTGGAATCGGGCCGGTGCGCAACGCCACAATTACGACCATCGCGCCTACCGGTACGCTTTCCATCATCGGCGCGTGCTCTTCCGGTATCGAACCTTTGTTTGCCTTGTCCTTTGCCCGCAATGTCATGGACGGCGACAGGCTGGTGGAAGTAAATCCCTATTTTGAGGAAGCTCTGCGCGCTGCCGGCAAGTATAGTCCGGAATTTATGGAGGAGGTCAGCCGGACTGGCTCCATCCGGCAGATGAGTGAGCTTCCTGCCGAACTGCGCCGCGTTTTTGTCACGGCCATGGATATCGCTCCCATCTGGCATTTGCGCATGCAGGCCGCGTTTCAACGCTATACCGACAACGCTGTTTCCAAAACTGTGAACCTGCCGAACAGCGCCACCGTGGAAGACATCCGTGCCGTCTACGAAATGGCCTACCGCGAAGGCTGCAAGGGCGTTACGGTTTACCGTGACGGCTGTAAATCCGTGCAGGTGCTGACCACTGGAGATGCCAAATCGTCCGCGCCTCCTGCCAGCCCCACACTGGTGAAAAAGCGCCCTGATTTTGTGACCGGTTTTACCCAGAAGGTGCAGACGGGACTTGGCGCCATGTACCTGACGGTGAATGAAGTGGACGGCAAGCCGTTTGAAGTCTTTGCCACCATTGGCAAGTCCGGGCATTCCGTTACCGCCAAGGCAGAGGCCATCGGGCGGCTTGTTTCCCTCGCGCTGCGTTCTGGTATCGGGGTGAAGGAAATTATCGGGCAGCTTAAGGGGATTGGCGGCGAACATCCCGTGTTCCAGCAAAAGGGCTTGCTGCTTTCCATCCCTGATGCCATCGCCAGGGTGCTGGAAGAGCGCTACGTGGACGGGAATAAACCAACCGCAGAGCATTGCAGCTCGCTGGACAAGAAAACATGCCCGGAATGCGGCTCGGAGCTGATTTTTCAGGAAGGGTGCAATTATTGCCCGAATTGTTCGTATACCAAATGTGGTTGATAAGCTGACATGCCGAATGACAAGGCCGGGAAGAGCGCCCGCTCTCCCCGGCCTTTCGCGTTTTTGGTGAGATGGTTGGGGGAAATGCCGGAACATCATTGTGGACTTGCCGGCCGGCTGATGCCAAGAGCTAGGGACCCTTTTGGCAAAGTAAGTGAAAGAATGCGATAAGGCTTGCTTTTTTACAGGGATACCGCCACGAAAAGGCGGTTTCCCCCCTTGACGAGTTGCCGCTCGTTGGCTATCACGATACAACTATGTTTTTTTGCATAGTCAGGGTTCCTGGGGGAATCCGCTTCTTCTTGCCCACAGATATTCTGGTGGAGGGGAAGCGGATTGTTGAGTAGTGTTTTTTTATTCGGGAGAGGACTGCTATATGCATCATGGTCGAAAACTTCGGTGCTGGGAAGCCGGTATATTTCTTGCCGCGCTTCTGGTCAGCGGCTCCGGGTATGCGGCGAGTCTCGGAAGCGGAGCCGACAGGGGGCTGGCTGCCCCGGATATCGTGCGCATCGATGACATAGCCGCATACAAGGCGCTGGAAATGCCTCCTGCTGTGTTTCCTCATGGCAAACACGCGGAAGAAGCGGCAAAGGCGGGCAAGGATTGCGCCGTCTGCCATACGGGGCTGGATGGAAAAGCGCCTTTTGCCTATCAGAAGCTGCCTGGCAAGCTGGATGCCAAGGACATTGAGCGCCAGTTCCATGACACCTGCATCGCCTGCCATAAAGAGGCGGACAAAGGGCCGGGCGCGGCGGAATGCCGTGTGTGCCACGATACCAAGGCACCCACAAAAAGCGCTGCCTTGCCGGTTCGCTTTAATAAATCCGTGCACGCTTTCCATGTGTCCTCCAAGCTGATCCTTCCGCCTGAAGGGGCGCAGGAAAATTGCGGCGCGTGCCATCATATTTTTGATAAAAGCCAGAATAAACTGGTTTGGGCGAAAGGGCAGGAAGATGCCTGCTCAGCCTGCCATGGGCCTGTGGCGGACGGTGATAAGCCGTCTCTCAAAGCCGCATCCCATGCTTCCTGTGTGAAGTGCCATCTTGAACAGGCGGCCGCCCAGAAAAAGGCGGAAGCAAGCGAGGTGAAAACCGGTCCCGTGTTGTGCGACGCCTGCCATACGGCTGCCGGCCAGGCCAAATTCCCTGTGCTGAAAGAAGTGCCCCGCCTTCTTCGCGGCCAGCCCGACGCCACAGTCCTTCTGCCGGATCTGCCTGAGAACGGCAAAACCGGCATGAGTCCGGTCGTCTTTAACCACAAGGGGCATGAGGCTGCGGCTGATTCCTGCCGCACGTGCCACCATGTGCGCATTGATGACAAGGGTTGCGTTGACTGCCATACGGTCGCCGGTAAGGAAGAGGGCAAGTTCGTCCGGCTGGAGCAGGCAATGCACGATCCCGCTTCACAGCATAGCTGTGTCGGTTGCCACCGCAAGGTAACCCTCGGCGACAAAAACTGCGCCGGCTGCCATAGCTTCGTGAAGAAACGGCCTGACGGCGACTGCGCTGTGTGCCATGCTGCAGGAACCCTGCCTGCCGCTGATCTTGCCAAACTCAGCAAGCAGGATCTCCAGAAGTATGCCGGAAGCCAGCTTGCTGACCGCAAAACCATAAAGCCTCTTGACCCGGCCGACATGCCCGAGACCGTAACCATCGGCCTTCTGTCCCATGATTTCGAACCTGCCGTGATGCCGCACCGCAAGATCTATCAGACGCTTCTCAAGGGCTATGCGGATAATGCGCTGGCCGGCCAGTTCCATACGACACCGGAAGCCGCTTGTGCCGCTTGCCATCACAATGTGCCCCTGACTGACCTGAAGCAGCCGCCCAAGTGCGCTACCTGCCACGGAAGCCAGCAGGACAAGATGGCTGTGGACAAGAATGTGCCCTCGCTCAAGGCTGCTTATCATCAGCAGTGCATGGCTTGCCATGCCCGGATGGATGTCAAGCCTGTGGCGACGGACTGCAAGGGCTGTCATGCGGAACGTCCCGCGCAGGCCGGACGGTAGGAGGAAATATGAAACGCAGATCTTTTCTTACGCTTCTGGGCGGTGTTGGAACTGGCTCCGTACTGGGGGCCGCCGCCAAAGCCGGCGCGGCGGGAGGGGATTTCCCCGGTTATCCCGACGCGAATGGCGTGCTGCATGATACGACCCTGTGTATCGGCTGCCGCCGCTGCGAACAGGCTTGCGCCAAGGTCAACAGTTTGCCCAAGCCTGAAAAGCCGCTTGACGACCTGACGGTTTTGGATGAAAAGCGCCGCCCCTCGGCCACGGCATGGACTGTGGTGAACAAATATACGCCGGAAGAGGGCAAAAATCCCGTCTTCCGCAAGGCGCAGTGCATGCATTGCCAGGAACCCGCGTGCGCCAGCGCTTGCTTCGTGCGCGCTTTCAGGAAAAATCCTGATGGTTCCGTGACCTACAACCCCAAGCTGTGCGTGGGGTGTCGCTACTGCATGGTGGCTTGTCCTTTCAATATCCCCGGTTATACCTACGATCGTGCCCTGAATCCTCTGGTTCAGAAGTGCACCATGTGTCACCCCCGCTTGCAGGAAGGCAAACTTCCCGGTTGTGTCGAGGCTTGTCCCACTGGCGCGCTGGTGTTCGGCAAGCGTTCTGATCTCATCCGCGTGGCATGGGAACGCATCAACGCCAATCCGGAACGCTACCAGAAACATGTGTATGGCGAACACGAAATGGGCGGCACCGCATGGATGACGATTTCCGGCGTACCGTTCAGCGAAGTGGGCCTGAACGAAAATCTGGGCAGCAAAGCCGCTGGCGAATATACAGCCGGCGTGCTGGGCGCCGTGCCCATGGTGGTGGGGTTGTGGCCGGTTCTTCTGGGCGGCGCGTATGCCATCACCAAACGCAAGGAACAGGTTTCCGCCGAAGAGCAGGAAGAGGCTGTGCGTGCTGCTGTCGCCGCCAATCAGGAGCAGGCCGACGCGGCTCTGAAAGCTGCCCTGGCCAAAGCTGAAGCGGCCAAAGCCAAGGAAATCGCCGCTGAAGTGAAAAAGGCCCGCGAAGAGGGTATCGCCGCCGGCAAGGCTGAAGCTGAAGCCGCTCTCGCGCAGGCGGCCGAAACTTCCGAAAAGCCCGACGAGGGCTCTGCCGGGAAGGAGGGCCAGGAATGAGCATGCAACAGAACGGAGAAGGCGCCGTGATCGAGCAGAGACGTAAAAAGAGCTTCCTCAGAGAGACCTTCAACTCCATCGAATGGACGACCGGCAACGTCATTACGCTGGTTATTCTGGTGATTGGCCTTTTCATTACCATCGCCAGGTTTGGCTTTGGAATCGGCGCTGTAACCAATCTTGACGACAATAATCCATGGGGCCTCTGGATCGGTTTTGACCTTTTGTGCGGGGTCGCGCTGGCTGCTGGCGGCTATACCTGTTCCGCAGCCTGCTATCTGTTCGGCCTCAAGCGCTATCATTCGGCGGTGCGTCCGGCCATCACCACGGCTTTTCTGGGCTATCTTTTCGTGGTTGTCGCGCTTCTGTATGACGTCGGCCAGCCCTGGCGCCTGCCGTATCCTTTGATGTATTCCTTCGGGACGACTTCGCTGCTGTTTGAGGTGGGGTTGTGTGTGGGACTTTACCTGACAGTGCTGTTTGTGGAATGGTCTCCGGCGGCCATGGAATGGCTTATCGGCATGGACAGTTCCGCCGCGCCTGAAGGCCTGCGCGGTTTCCTGCTGAAGAGCCGCCCGCTGCTGCGCAAGATCCGCAAGGCTGTGCTGTGCGTCACCATCCCGCTGACCATCCTCGGCGTGGTGCTTTCCACTCTGCATCAATCCTCGCTGGGCGCGCTCTTCCTGATCGCCCCCAGCAAGCTGCATCCCCTCTGGTATTCACCGTTCATGCCGGTGTTTTTCTTTGTCTCTTCCATGTTCGCCGGTATGAGCATGGTTATTTTTGAAGGTTCTCTGGCACATGCCGGCCTTCACCGGAAAATGGACGAAACCCACCTGAAGGAAGCTGATGGGGTGGTCTTCGGGTTTGGCCGGGCGGCCTCGTTTGTGATGGCCGGCTATGTCATGATGAAGATGCTTGACCTTACCATGGACAATGACTGGCACTATCTGGCTACCGGATACGGGGCATGGTTCCTGGTGGAAATTATCGGTTTCGTCGTGACTCCCTGCATCTTGTATGCCATGGGTACACGTGAGCGGAACCTGACCTTTATCAGGGTTGCTTCCGTGCTGGCAGTTCTCGGCATCGTCATCAACCGCTTCAATGTTTGCCTTATCGGCTTCAACTGGCAGCTTCCCGCCGCTGAGCGTTATTTCCCGAGCTTGTCGGAATTCTTCCTGTCCATCTTCATTGTGACCATGATCATCACCCTTTACCGGTTTATTGCTTGCAAGATGCCGGTATTGCATGAAGACCCGGACTTCAAGGACGCCCATTAGTTCCAGGGGACCGCAAAGGAGATTCATATGGAATTTTATACGCTCTACGACTTTATGGTGTACACCAAAAGCTGGACGTACATCCTGATGGGCGTCACACTGTTTTCGCTGTTCGGTTTTTACCTTTTTCTGACTGGCCGCGACAAACGTTCCGGCCGTCCCGATAACTGGAACGACATTGAAAACTGATTGCTCCGGCTCCGTATGCCGGAGAAATCCCATGGAATGAACAACGCCAAGGAGCGATTCAATGTATAGCTTTTTGATTGGGCCGATGCTGTGGCTGTCCCTGCTCATCTTTGTGGGCGGGCTGACATGGCGTGCGGTTCAGTATGTGAAAGGACTCGACTGGCGGCTGGAGCGCGTCGCCTATGCATATGGCGGAAAGAATGGCTGGAAGGGGGCGCTGTGGTCGGTTTTCAAATGGCTGATCCCTTTCGGCACGCACAGCTGGCGCCAGCAGGGATTCACAGCTGTAGCCTTCTTTCTTTTTCATCTAGGTGTAGTGATAGCTCCGCTCTTTTTGGCCGGGCATATGGTGATTATGCGTGAAATGCTGGGCTTCAGCTTTCCCGCGCTGCCTGTGTGGGCCGGGGATGTTCTTGCCGTCTGCGGTATCGCGGGCGGGCTGATGCTGCTTGTGCGCCGCATTGTCCTTGAGCAGGTGCGCTTTCTCAGTAACTGGCAGGACTGGAGCCTGCTGGCGCTTTGTCTCCTGGTGCTGGTTTCCGGCGTGATGGCCCGATTCCAGGCCGAAGGATACATGAACTGGCTTGTGATGCATGTATTCTGCGGCGAGCTGATTCTTATTCTGGCACCGTTCACCAAGCTGTCACATATCGTGCTGTTCTTCATGTCGCGCGGCCAGCTTGGAATGGATTTTGCCATCAAGCGCGGCGGCGCCACGCGCGGCCCCGCATTCCCTTGGTAATCGGAGGTCATTATGCCTGAAGGCGTATTGTGCAATAGAAAGCCCATCACTACCGAAGAAGATCTCAAACGTCTTCTTGCCGATAAGGGCGGGCGTCAATATTACGAAGAGATGGAACATCTGGAAGTGGACCAGGCTGCCTTGTGGGATGCCTTGCAGAAAACATGCAAGTCCCGTACGAAGACGTGGCTTGAAATCTGCGCCCACTGCGGATTGTGTGCGGATAGCTGTTTTTTGTATCTGGCCAATAACCGTGATCCCAAACAGGTGCCTTCCTACAAAATCCAGTCCACGTTGGGCGAAATGCTGCGGCGCAAAGGCAAAGTCGATACCAAATTCATGATCGACGCTATGGAAACGGCATGGGCCAAGTGCACATGCTGCAACCGTTGCGGCACTTACTGCCCGCATGGTATTGATATGGGCGTGATGTTCAGCTATCTGCGCGGCATCCTGTACGCGCAGGGATTTGTGCCGTGGGAATTGAAGATCGGCGCCGGCATGCACCGCGTGTATGGCGCGCAGATGGACGTCACCACTGAAGACTGGGTGGATACCTGCGAATGGATGGCGGACGAAAACCAGGATGAATGGCCAGGCCTTGAGATCCCCGTGGACAAGGAAGACTGCGACATCATGTATATCCTGAACGCCCGCGAGCCTAAGCACTACCCTGAGGACGTGGCTGCCGCGGCCATCCTTTTCCATGTGGCCGGAGAAAGCTGGACTGTTCCTTCTGTGGGATGGGAAAATACATCGCTGGCCATGTTCGCGGGCGACTGGGAAGCCTGCAAAATGAATATCGAGCGCATCTACGGGGCGGTGGAACGCCTGCGGCCGAAGCTTGTCGTCGGCACCGAGTGCGGCCATGCGCACCGGGCCACCGTTGTGGAAGGCCCTTACTGGGCCGGACGCCCCGACGGCAAACCGCCGGTTCCGTTCATCCATTATGTGGAATGGCTGTCTGGCGCACTGCGCAGCGGCAAGCTGAAAATCGATCCCGCCAAAAAACTGAAGATCCCCTGCACGATCCAGGACTCCTGCAACTATGTGCGCAACCATGGCCTGGGAGAGCACACCCGTTATATTATGAGCCAGATCGCCGAAGATGTGCGGGAAATGTCCTGCAACCGGGAGCATAACTTCTGCTGCGGCGGAGGCGGCGGGTTCAACGGCATTGGGAAATTCCGCGCCCAGCGTGACAAGGGGCTGTATATGAAACTCCAGCAGATCCGCGAGACCGGCGCCAAGCTGGTTATTTCACCCTGCCATAACTGCTGGGACGCCTTGCGCGACACCATGGAAGTCTATGGCGTGAAGGATATCAAGTGGACCTTCCTGAAGCCCTTGATCATTCCCATGCTGATTGTGCCGGATCACCTGAAGCCTAAAGAAGACGAATAGGTCTTCGGAAAGAAACAAGAGCGAGAGCCTCCCGCCTGCAAAGGCGGGAGGCTTTTTTCTCAGTTTACAAGAAAAAGGTAGACCAGCGGGGCGAGAAGGAGGCGATACCAGGCAAAAGGCCGGAGCGTCAGCTTGGCGAGGAGGGCAATAAAGCCTTTGACCGCCAGCCATGCGAACAGGAAAGAGAAGAAGGTGCCCACCGCGAACAGTGGGAGGTCAGCGGCGTTGAAAAGGGTCCAGTGCTTGATGACGTCATAGCCCGTAGCGGCGACCATCAGCGGCACGGCGGCGATAAAGGAATATTCGGCGGCGACATCACGTCTGGCGCCTAAGAGCATTCCTCCCATGATGGTCGCCGCGGAGCGTGAGAATCCGGGGCATAGGGCGAGGCACTGGCAGCAGCCGATGCCGACTGCCAGCCTGGGCGTGATCGTATCCAGGGAAAGGACACGCGCGGAGCGTCGCGCGGCGAGCTCTTCCACCAGCAGCATGCAGATGGCGCCGCCGGCTAACGCGAAAGCCACGACCAGAGGGGAGAAGAGGGTTTTGATGTGACTGTGGAAAAGAAGGCCGGCAACCGATGGAGGCAGAGTCGTCAAGACAAGCAGCCAGATGCCGTGCAGGCCATGCAGGCCTGAAACGGCATGCGATTTCGGACGCAGGAATCCGTACAGGAGACTGCGGAAGCGTTCTTTGTATAACACGACTACGGCCATGATGGCGCCAAGCTGGATAGCGACTTCAAACACGGATGCTGTGGAACCGGTAAAACCCAGCAGGTGACCGGCAATGATCAGATGCCCCGTGGACGAAACAGGCAGAAATTCCGTCAAACCTTCGACTGCGCCCATGACAAACGCGATGATCCACCAGTTCATGCTTTCCTCATGCGGGGGAAATGGCGCGAGCCACAAAGTTCAGCGTTTCTTCGTAAAGGTGAAGAGGGGCGTAAGGAGTAAGCACGCGCGTACGGTTTGCGCCTACCATGGTGGCGATGATCACATGGGCTGTCACCTGCGGGTCGAGATGACGGATAGAGCCATCCATAACGCCGCGGGCAAGCTGTGAAGCCAGCAGGTTATGCACTTCCTCAAATTTGTGGTTCATGATGTCGCGGTCTGCCACGGTTTTCATGTCGCTATAGGGGGAGCAGCGCACCAACACCAGCCAGAAACTGCCGGGCTCCACGGAAAATTCAAGGTAGGCGCGGCAGAATTTCTGCGTTCCCTCATATCCGTTGGAGGCATTCGCTGTGGCCGCTCTTAATTTGACCAGGAAATGCTCAAGCACGTCCAGCCCCGCCGCAAGGAACAGTTTTTCCTTGTTGCCGTAGTGGTGGGTCAGAAGTCCCAGAGCGACACCGGCTTTGTCGGAAATTTTTTTGAATGTGGTTTCCGCATACCCGTACGTGCCAAACAGTTCTTTGGCCGCGGTAAGCAGGCGTTCTTTTTTGGTAATCATGCTTGCTCCGGCGTTGTCATGGTCGCTGCGGCCGTCGGAAGGCGCGGCCGGGTTAGGACGTCATCCGGCCGTCCGCTGGGCAGTTGGCCCGCAGAAATGGAATATCAAAATTCATCCAATGCCGCTAGGAGCATTTTGATGGCGACACAGCACAAAAGCAGCGCAAAACATTTTTTGAGCAGAGGGACGGGGATGGCGTGGGCGATACGGGCGCCGAGAGGGGCCGTCAGCATGCTCATGATGACCAGGGGGATCAGGCAGGGCAGGTAGATGAAGCCCAGCGAATAGTCCGGCCGCAGGGGAACGCCGATACCATTCAGAATATACCCGAGACAGCCGCCCACGGCGATGGGAAAGCCAATGGCCGCCGATGTGCCGACGGCATTGCGCATCTCGACATTGTGCCACAACAGATACGGTACAGAAATCGTGCCTCCGCCGATCCCCACAAGGCTGGAGAGCAGACCGATACCGCCCCCGGCGCAGCTCATGCCGGCGATGCCGGGCAGATGCCGGGAGGGTTTGGGTTTGTTTCCGACGAGCATGGAATAGATGACATAGCTGAGGAAGATGACAAAAATGATTTGGAGGTAATGGGCAGGCAGCCGCGCGGCAAGATATGACCCCAAAAATGTGCCGAGCAGAATCCCCGGCGTGATGTTCCTGACAGCCAGCCAGATGACTCCACCGCGGCGGTGATGGGCAAGGGCGCTAGATATGGCGGTGAAAACAATGCTGGCCATGGAGGTTCCCAAGGCCAGCTTATGAGCGACTTCCGGAGGAAATTGTTGAATTTCAAAGGCAAAATGCAGCATGGGGACAATTACAATGCCGCCGCCGATTCCCAAAAGGCCTGCCAGCAAGCCAGCAACAATGCCGAGAACGGCGTACATAAGAAGAAAAAGCAACATAGTGGTTCCTGTGTGGTCAAACGGCGCTGACGGTAAAAGGAATAAGGTGGAGCGAGTCGTTTTTCTGAATGGTCTCTCCAATTTCCCAGCGAACCGTTTTGGGGTCCCAGCCGGCGAGGGCGGCAAGTTCCTGGGCCACGCCAGCGGCGTTGATGACGGGATGGCGGCGGAAAACGTGCGGCAGGCCGTGGGTCAGCTGGCAGACAAGGCATTGGCCCGGTCTGCGGTGCAGGGCGAAAATGCAGTCCAGTCGTTCAGGCGTCTGTGCAGTACATTCAAGGCGGATGGTATAGGCGCCGTCTTCTGCCGCTCCATACAGAGCGTCAAAGAAGCGATCAGATTTTTCTGGAGGAAAAATCGTATCAAGCTGAGTCTGGGAAATAGACATAAAGACCTCCGGAATAGTGCTGAGAGGAGAGTACGCTGGAACCTTGGATTCGCCAAGTAAAAAAAACATGTTTCCGCATATCGGAATGCGCGTTGACTGTTTGGCGGAATGGGGGCATGGAGCGCGTGAAAAGTCCCTGGCGCGCGGCAAGTCACAGGACAGAGAAAGACGAAAAAACTTTCCGCCAGGCATGACGTTATTTCAGCGTGCAGGGCCACAGAGCTTGCCTGTGTCGCGCGCTTCAAGGAAAAAATGGTGTAACCCGGACACCTGGAAAGAGTTTTCTGATTTACTGTTCATCCTTCCAGTGACGATATGGGTGGGAAGCCAGCGCAGCATTGGTATAACGCGGGTCATCGCTTACTTCCCTGCCAATCCAGTCCGGCTTGGCAAACGGTTCGTCAGCACGGGAAAGCTCAATCTCAGCAACCACCAGTCCGGTATTCTCGCCAAAAAATTCGTCAATCTCCCATAGATGCCCGGCATAGGACACAGTTGTCCGGCATTTGTCGATCTGTGCGCCGGCGGCAAGGGTATCAAGCATGGTTTCGGCCTCTTCCAGGGGAATTTCGTATTCATATTCGGTCCGGCTGATGCCTTGTGCCTTCCCCTTGATGGTCAGATATCCCCGTCCATCCATGACCCTGACACGTACGGCGCATTCTGGCGTCCGCGAAAGGTATCCCTGTCGGCATCGCCTGGCTGTGCCCTGATTTCTCCAGCTGTCGGATACCACGATAAATTTTCGTTCTATTTCAATTCCCATGGTTCTTCCCTCATGCGCGGGGCGGAGGAAAACGTGAGTTCGGGATGCAAAAGCGTGACAAGCTGTTCCAGAGCCTCGATGCTGCGCGGCGTGGGCTGTGAAAACAAATCTGCCGGTACGATATGGATCCGGTCGTCGCGCACGGCGGGCATGTGGCTGAAACGGCGCCACACCCGTACGGCCTGTTCGGCCCGCGCCATTTGCGTGAGTATGATGACTTCAGGCTCCAGCCCCAAGACTTCTTCCAGCCCGAGAAGCGGATATTCTTTGCCCCCTGATGCAGGATTCAGACCGCCAGCCCGGCGGATCAGCTCATCGGCGAACGTTTTTTCACCGGCGAACAAGGGAGGGGAGGCCTGGACCTGAAAAAGCGTCCTGGGCCTGGTTCTTGCCTGCGCGACCATCCTGTCCAGCGCATACAGCCGCGCATCCAAGTCTTCCGCGATTTTTTGAGCGCGTTTCTGGCAGCCAAGCCTTTTCCCAATGGTAAGGATGGCTTCCCTCAGTCCGGCAAAGGAATCCGGTGCCGTCGTCAGAACCTCGATTCCCAGGTTGCGGAGCCGTTCAATACTGCGGGGAGGCGTGCCGTCGCGGACCGCCAGACAGACATCGGGACGAAGCGCAACAATTTTTTCGATATCCGGGCGGAAATAGGAGCCAACGACGGGACATGCCCGCGCCGCGTCCGGAGCCGGTTCGTGAGCCGCGCGGCCAATGAGACTGCCAGGTTCCAGCAGACAAACGATTTCCGTCAGGTTCGGAGCCAGCGTCACCACGCGGCATGAAGCGGCATGCGTCATGCCCACGCATCCCAGCCACACAGCCAAGAAAACGACCATCCCTTTCATGGGATGGAAGTGTGGCAGAGCTGCTCAAAAAATTCAATAGCCCCGGAATTCAGGCCGTGAGCTGGACGAGGGATAACGCGCCCGCCAGAGAAAAATGGACGGGATTGCGATGCCGGGACAGGTCTGCTAGGAAAAAAGGAGAAGCCTTGCCGGGAGGTTGTGATGGCTCAGCGTGAACCACGTCAGGTATTCTGGATTCTTGTTTTTATCGCTTTGGCGGCGATTATTGTCTACGTCCTTTCTCTCATTGTCGCGCCGGGGACGATGTTACCGGTGCTGGGGCTGACAGGGGCGGCATGCGGCCTTTCTTTGTGGGGAGCCTGGCGCCTGTACCGGAGAAAACGCTGGATTCCCGCACTGCTTGGCGGCGTAGTCGCGTTACTGTGCTGCGGCCTTGCGGTGCTTACCTGCCTCGAACTGAGCGAAAACCTGCCATTCCTGAAAGGGCTCTGACGAAATCGACGGACAATGGCAATGCACGCGTTTGGAAACAGTGGATCGGGATGTTTCTCCGCGCGCCTGGCTGAAACAAACACAGGGCAGGAAATTTTTTAAGGCACGATGATAAAAAAGCAGGCCCACCGCCACATCCATGTTACCGCATGGGCGCTGGGCCTTTTGTTTATCTGAAGGCGGGGGGAGGAGTCAGTCATGCAAGGCGCGGCGCGCGGGATGGCGGTGTTGCTTCGCGTTGCCTTTCGCGGTCTGTTCTCATGGGAGGTATCGCCGCAATGCAAAGCGGCGATGGCATATGCCAATGCTGAAGGATGAAAACAACGCTCGCCGTTATAGAAACACAAAAGCGTTTTCCCCCCATTGTCTTTGACCGCCCGTGGGGGCAAGCGGGCTTGCTTTGCCCCCGCGGGAAGCGTTCAGACGAGGAGATGTTCCCCCGCTTCGCGAACGGAAGGGCAGCCTGTCAGAATCATGGCCGAAATAAGCCCGCGCTTCAGTTTGCCCAGCGTTTCCCTTACACCTTCTTTTTCGCCTCCCATGGCTCCGATGATAATCGGACGGCCGATCAAAACGGCATCCGCACCGAGAGCGAGCATTTTCAGAATATCATTGCCGGATCGAATGCCGCCATCCACCAGAACGGTCATCCCTTCAGCAACTTTTGCAATGGATGGCAGGACCTCGGCTGTGCCCGGAGTGGCGTCAAGCGCCCGCCCGCCATGGTTGGAAACGACAATGGCGTCGCATCCGCTTTTTTTTGCCTGAACAGTATCTTCGGGACACATCAGTCCTTTAAGGATGAATTTCATCCCCAGAGAATGCGCTTTATCGGCGATGACAGTGAGTTCGTCAGGGGTACGCGGAAAAACGGGGCGTCCCATCTTTGCCAGCGTGATGATGCCGGCGGCATCAATATCGACGCCAACAGCCTTGCATCCTGCGTTGGCGGCACGTTCCATTTTTGCGAACAAGGCGGGGTTTTCCCATGGTTTGATAAAAGGAATTCCTGCGCCGCCGGCCGCCTCGATGGCCGCGATACCGTTGTCGAAAACAAAGTCTGGAGCGCCGTCTCCGGTACAGGCGAGAATCCTGGCGTCACGGCAGCCTTCGACAACCGCTTTGTCATAGACGTCTTCAGGAAGCTGGCCTCCCATGTTGAATGAGACTCCCCCGATGGGAGCCGCAAGAACGGGCAGAGCCAGCGTCATGCCAAACAGGCTGCAGGACGTGTCAGGCGAGGTGACGCCATGAATAAGCCGCATTTTCAATTTAAGCTTTTGCAGAGCGGCCACATTGGCGATAAAGGACGCGCCTGTTCCAATACCTCCCATGCCTGGAAGCTGTCCGGCGCAGGCTTTCCCGTCACATTCCGGGCAGACCTTGCAATACCCTTTCATCCGTTCTCGCGCGTTGGCACGAACTTCCTTCAGATTCATCATGTCCTCCTGAGCTGCTGGGCGAAATGCCAGTGAGTAGCGTTGTGCATACATATCAGGAGAAGGTCCTGCCCGCAATATTCCGGTGCGTCCTACGCAAGGATTCAGCTTGCGGACCGCCGGTTTTCGGGGCACTCCCGCACAGAGTTCAGGCGCGCGCGGATTGGAGAGGAATTTCTTCCAGCATGTGAACCTGCTCGGCGAGCGCTCTCAAGTTGGCGCAGACAACGTTAAGAAGGGGAGAGTCTTCGCTGTCGGGGGTGCTGGAAAGCTTTTCAAGAACGACAATCAGGTTTTCCAGGTCTCTGCTTGGCATGGTGTTCTCCGTTCGGTACGTATAAATGTAATGTTCGGTGAAAAGAAATGTATAAAAAATTGTTTTATGTGTCAATTAAAAATTTAATCTTATAATTAAAAAATTTTTTAACAATTAAATATTGACAATCAGGGAAAAAATTGTGTATTTTTTCCCCCATGAAGACACGCAAACCTTCTGAACAACTGGTCAAGGCATTGCTTCAATCCCTTGGTTTTTCACGTGATTCACAGCTTGCAGAATGGCTGGGAGTCTCTGCGCAGGCCGTCAGTCAGGCCAGGCGGAAAGGAAAAATTCCTGAGAGCTGGCTGATCCAGGTCGCCGAGCGCACAGACATTTCTCTTGACAGACTGCTTTTTGATGGTCCGGCAGGCAAAAGCGGCTTGGGGGCTGATCTGTATGCATCAAATGATCAATCAGAAATTGCTATCCGTTTTGTCCCACTGGTTTCTGCCAGGCTCTCGGCTGGCGGCGGCAGCCTTGAGACGGAGGATGAGATCATCGACCAGTTTGCCTTTCACAAAGACTGGCTTGAACGCAAGGGGAACCCTGCGGATATGGTCCTGATGCGGGTTTCTGGTGACAGTATGGAGCCTGTGATCTCCCACAACGACCTGGTGCTCGTTGATCAGGGAAAGCGCAGGGTTGTTCCCCATACGGTATTCGCGGTGGGAGTGGACGACGGAATTTATGTGAAGCAGCTGGAAACGCTCCCCGGGCACCGGCTTGTTCTGCGTAGCTTCAATGAACGCTATTCGCCCATTGAGATCGATATGAATGGTGATTTGGCGGATTCCGTCCGGATACTGGGCAAAGTGCTGTGGTGGTGCCATGAGGCGTGAGTTGAAAGCGGTTTTGGGGGGGGTAAGGCATCCCCGTCCGTGCCTCCGCTCAGATGCCGGATGCAGGGAAAGATCGGGCGGGCCAGTTCTGGTCGAAATGGCATTGCGCGGACGATTTTGGGAAACGCTGCGGCAGCCTTTTTCAGAATGACGCCCCCGGTCTGCCTGACATGTGAAACATTGTTGCCGGGGAGTCTTTGGCCGGTGCCAATTTGTATTTTTCCTGCTCGGCGTAGTATCCTGTGAATATGTATGGCCGCCCCGTCTGGTGGTGCGAGGGCGCGTTTTGGTTAAGATTGTTTTTCATCTGCCCCCGGTCCCGTTTTTCGGGAACGGGGGCAGACGGTTTCAGCGGTTTTTATTTTTTGTCCTTTTTGTTCTTGGGCATCGCGGTACCGCAATATGGACAAAAAGCGGCGTCATCCATGTTCATGGGGCGCCCGCACTTGGCGCAGCGCGTCGGCACAGGCGCCAGCTCAATGATCAGTTCGCCGCCGCGGACGGTGACCATTTTGCGGGTTTCCTTGTAGTCGGCGCTTTTGAGAACACGCTTGACCACGGCGTTCATGGGCGAGAGAACAGCTTTTTCCTGTTTCATGATGGAAATGTTGAAAAGCTCTTCCCCTTCTTTCACTATATCGCCCGGGTTAACGTAGACGACCCACAAATCGCCGTTGCTCGGTGCGGCGACATGGAAGGGATTGGCAGGATCGGCCATGGGAACGCCGTTCATGGATGTCCCGCGGGGATCGCGTATCCTGACGTGATGGCTCATGATTTCCGAGTCGAGCACATAGCGGATGGTGGCCTCTCCGCTGTCGCCTCCGTCAGTGATGTCCAGCAGGTGGAATTGATGCGGCTTGCCGCTGGAATCACTGAACTGGATTTCTTCTCCCACGGACATGCCTTCAAACCATACCGGCAGGGGCAACAGATTGGGATCGCCGAATTTTTCCTGGAACTGAATGGTCTTGATGGCGTCGCCGGGATGGTTGACATACATGACCAGTTCTTCCTGCGTGGGGTCACGGTGCAGAATACCGGCGCAGCTGGCCCGTTCCGCCTCAAGATCCAGATCTTTGAGGTTGATGAGGGGCGATTGCTCCGTGCGCTTGGCGATGGCGTTTCCCCATTCCGGGCCAAAGGCACTTTGATAGACCCAGTCTGGCGGAAAACCGAGAGGAAGACGGCCAAATTCGCCAAGGAGGAGATGCCGGAAGGCGTCGTTGCAGTCCTGGTAGAGGGCCAGGCGGGCTTCCTTCATGCCCGCGGTGAGGGATTCTTCCGATGAGCTGTTTACCCTGTCAAGCACGCCGAGCAGGTATTCCACCTCGGCCATGCCACCTCTTTTAAAGGCTCCGGTTACGGCCAGGAAAGCGGTGTTCCATGTGATCTGCGAGCCGGGAGTCACATCGTGGTAGCGGACAATTTTCCGTGTCCCGGCCAAAAAACGCAGCATATAGGGCAGAAGATGGATATATCCCTGCTTGAGCGCGCCTTCCTGCGAAGATGAAGTCGCTCCTCCAGGCATGGCGTGGAGAACGGCGTCATGATCGGTCCCCTGGAAGTAGGGTGCGCAGTACCGGTCATAGAAAGGCATGATCTGTTTGAGCACAAAGTTTGCCTCACGGATCATGTCTTTGTTGAGATGGATGGGAAGTTCCAGCTCTTCTTCGATATAGGCTGCCGTCGCCAGCACGTCGCCCTGTCCGTAACTGCGCACAGCTGCGCCGAGCTGTACGTCAACAATATGCGCGCCAGCTTTGGCGGCGGCGCCCACGGCGGGAATGAATAGCCCGTCGGTGGCGTGGCGGTGGTAGTGCAGCACCAGGTCTGGCCAGCGGTGGCGCAGAGCGGTGACAAGTTCGGTCATGAAACGCGGGGGGCAAACCCCCGCCATATCCTTGAGTCCGAGGATGATGCGGCGGGAGGCTTCCTTTTCCGAGCATCCGGCGGAAGCCGCGACCATGCGTAAAATGGCATGGGCGGCGCAAAGATAGTGCGGCACGTCGAATCCCTGCGCCCACGACAGAGAGATGGACGGCTGGAAAACGACATCCGTGCGGTTCATGACGACATCCGCCATTGGCCGCATGTTATCGGCGTGGTTAAGGAAGTCGAAGCAGCGGATGATATGGTAGTGCTCGCAGATGGCCTCGCAGGTCAGCTGCATGATGTTCTTGGGCTGAGGGGAATAGCCAAGAACGTTGGTGGAGCGGACGAGGATTTGTTTGAGTGTTTTTGGGGCAAAGCGGTTCCATGCCGCCGCCTCTCTGAAGGGGTAGGTCATGTTGGCCATCATGGCTACATGGAAATGGGCGCCGCCGCCATTTTCCAGCGAGAAGAAGCCGCAGCCGTCCAGATAAGGACCGATGAGCTGATCCTCTGCCAGACGGAAGCGGTTGCCGGTATTGGACTGGGTCGCGTCGCGGCATGTGGTATCCGCGAAATGGACGCGCCTGCTGTCGCGCACGTAGTCCAGGAGATCTTCACGGTCATCGTGGGGATAGGGCGAAGCCGTGCGCCAGGCTTGCGAGGGGAGAGGGGGCAATACAATTTCAGTCCGGGGCAGGCGCGGCGTATCAACGCTGCGGTAAACGCCGCGCTGGATATAAGGATTGTAGCCCCTGGCGGAAATTTCCGCGATGAGCAGGGCCAGCCGGTCGCTTTCCGCGGCAAGATCGGCGTACTGCATCAATTCGGGCGTGTCCGCGATAAAGGAAGTGGTGAAGTCGCCGGCTCGGAACCGGGAATGGGCGACAACCTGCTTGAGGAAAGGAATGGTCGTTTTGATGCCGCCCACGATATATTCGCCCAGGGCACGGCGCATGATGCCAAGCATTTTGCCCCAGTCCCGGGCATAGGCGATGAGCAGGGCGCCGGCCGAATCATAGTTGGAGGGAAATTCGTATCCGGCGGAAATGTTGGAGTCAATGCGCACACCAGGTCCGCCGGGCGAAACGTACCGCGTTATCAGCCCTGAATTCGGGGTGAAATTGTGCTGGGGATCCTCGCAGTTGATGCGCACCTGCATGGCGCAGTGGGTGGGAACGGTCTCGCCTTCCTTGAAGCGCAGGCGGGCTCCGAAGGCAACGGCTATCTGCTCCTCCACAAGGTCGATGCCATAGCGTGATTCAGTAATACCATGTTCAACCTGCAGGCGTGTATTGACTTCAATAAGGTAGGGCTGTCCATCAGGAGTGACCAGAAACTCCACCGTGGCCAGCGAATAGTACCCGACAGAACGAACCAGCGTGCGCGAATATTCCTTGAGCTGTTCGCGCAGTTCAGGTGTCAGCCCCGGCCAGGGGGAGGGGGTGACTTCAATCAGTTTCTGGTTGTTGCGCTGCACGGAGCAGTCGCGTTCGTCAAAAGCAAAGACGTTGCCGTGCTGGTCAGCGATAACCTGGATTTCAATATGCCTGACGTGTTCGAGATATTTTTCCACGAACAGGCGCGGATTCCCGAAGGAAGCCTGAGCCATGGTGGATGCCTTGAAAAACGCGTCGGAAAGTTCTTCCATGGTGCGGACCAGAAAAATGCCGCGTCCTCCGCCTCCGCCTTCAGCCTTGAGCATGATGGGCAGACCGATTTCTTTGGCCAGGCGTTTGGCTTCGGGGATATCCACAGCTCCCTCTGAACCGGGAACAACAGGAATCCCAAGTTTTTTTGCGAGATTGCGGACCTGAACCTTGTTGCCAAGCAGGTTCATGGTCTTTGCGGTAGAGCCGATGAATGTGATCCCTGCCGTCTTGCATTTTTCCGGAAAACGCGAGTCTTCCGAGGCAAATCCCCAGCCGGGATGGATGGCGATGATGCCGCGGCGTTTGGCTTTGCTGATGATGAGATCAAGATCAAGGTAAGAACGTGGATCCGGCCCAAGCAGCATGAGTTCCTGGGCTGACGAAGCGACGGGGGCCGCTTTGTCCAGATCCGACACAGTCAAGACAGGGATGGCGTCAAAGCGTTCGCGAATAGCCCGACAAATACGCCGGGCCGGAATGCCTCGATTGGCGACAAGAATCGGGTTGCCGCGAACTTCGGCCAGCACATCCTCAAACGTCTTGATTTCCATGATATCCTCCGTCAAGGCATGGCAAAAAGGCTTTGCGGGATGCCAGGCCTCACAGGCTGCCTTGGAAAGCGGGCGAGGCAAAGCATTCCGTCCTGAGACAGGTTATCGGTACCCGCTCATCGGCGCGGGACCTGAGGCCGGACCGGAGACCGGTCTTGTCGTTTATAGCAATTTACCGGTATAAAAGGACTATTTTCCGCCAAGCGGCATAAAACGTTCCACGTCCATACAGAAAGCGATGCCAAGTCCGGGCGACGTCAGACAAGGGAGGTTGCTGACGGCTTCAAGGATGGCGGCGCTCTCTTCCCGGGAGGCGAGGATCATCAGCAATTCTTTTTCAGGAACCAGTGTAAGCCCGAAAAATTTGACATCTTCCTCTGTCCCGGTGCCGCGCGCATTGATAATGGTTCCGCCGCGGGCTCCTGCCTTGCGGGCTGCGGCCATGACATCGTCGGCGTAGCCGGCGTTAACGATGACAGAGATCAATTCATGGCTGGGAGAAGGCATGGAGTCTCCTTTGGTTTGCGCTTGGAAAGGTGTCTGGGACATACTGCGCCGGATAAGCTTGTGAAGACTGAGGACCATGCTGATGCCGCGCATTTTTTTTACAATTGTCAGATCGGATTGCAGAGCCTTGAGCACCGGCTCAAGAACAGGTTCCTGGATCAGAGTGAGCACGATATCCTTGCGGGTATCATCAAGTCCCAGGATCTGGAGGATCTGCCGGTGGGCGGTCCCCCGGCCAATAAGAATGGTGCCGCCCGTGGCGCCGGCCTTTTTGGTTACATTGACGATGTGTTCGCCGTCGCCGCGGTCCACGATGCTGATGACAAGCTTTGTCGCAGTATCGTCCATGCTGTCACATCCTTTACAGGGGGGTCCCTGTGGAATGTTTCTGCGCTTCGACGGCGCGTCTCTTGCGGGCGTAGAGGATACCCAGAATCTGAATGGTGATGAGCGGGGTCATGGCAATCATGGCGATAACGCCAAAAGCATCGGTGACAGGGGTGCCCCCCATGGAATGTGAGGCGCCAAGCGTGAAAGACAGGATAAAGGTGGATGCCATGGGACCTGAAGCCACGCCGCCGGAGTCGAAGGCAATGGCTGTGAACAGCGGCGGGCAGCGGGTAGCCAGGAGAAAGGTCAGCGCGTAGCCGGGGATCAGGAACCACCAGAGGGAAGTGCCCTGCCAGACGCGGAACATGGCAAAGCCCACAGCGCACGCCACGCCGATGGAGAGCGAAAACAGCATCACCCGCGCGCGGATGTGGCCGCCGGAAACCTGTTCGATCTGGTCGTTCAGCACCCAGACAGCGGGTTCCGCGCAGACCGCGAGAGCACCAAGAACAAAGCCGACAGGGAGCAGCGCCGCGCCTTTCCACAGCGAGGCCAGCTGTCCTCCGAGGGCTGCTCCGGCAGGGATGAAACCGCCTTTGACCCCCAGGAAGAAAATGACCAGACCTACAAAAGTATAGATGAAACCGACGATGCCGCGGGCCAGCTGGATAGGAGGCAGGTGCAGAAGCGTCAGCTGGAAAAGAACACACATGGCGGCCAGCGGCCCCAGGGCCATCAGCACTTCATGCACGATTTCGGGCAGAAGAGCGATAAAATGTCCCCACAAGGGAAGATCGGAAGGCGCGGCCTCCGGCTTGCCGGAGGAAGAGCCAGGAGCGGCAAACATACCAAGCAGCAGTACCGCCAGCACTGGACCAATGGAAGCCAGTCCGATGAAGCCGAAACTTTGGTCGGCGGCGTCGCTGCGGGCATACGCCGAAGCTATGCCCACGCCAAGCGCCATGATGAAGGGGACAGTCATGGGGCCGGTGGTAGCGCCGCCTGCGTCAAAGGCAATCCCCAGAAAAGAGGGTTCGGTCAGGCAGGCGCAGCCGAACACCAGAAGATAAAGCACGGCGAGCATCATTTTGAGCGAGGCGCGCAGTACGCTGCGGGCGATAGCTACGGCGACGAGAAGGCCGACGCCGATGGCGATCATGAAAACCAGCACGGCTGGGGAGATGGCCGGCGCCACAGCCGTCACGTGCGCGGCCAGCACCTGTACGTCAGGTTCGGCGACGGTGGTAAAAAAACCTATAGCCAGACCAGCGACAAGCAGCAGGGGGAGACTGCGCCGGGAAGTGAGGGCGGCGCCTGATTTCTGGCCGATGGGGACAAGGCTTATCTCGGCGCCGAGCAGAAAAATGCCCAGCCCCAGAGCGAGCAGGATGCCGCCTGCAAGAAAGGGAGCGAGAGAATCGCCGATAGGGGCGATAGTCATATGCAGAAGCCAGACTACTCCCATGATCGGCACCACAGAAATAAAGGCTTCCTTAATTTTTTCCAGGGCTTGCATGCGTTATGACTGTCCTGCGTTGTGCGTTATGGCACGTGCGGTCCGCGTAAGAAAGCTATACCCTACATCAGGATGATTCACAACGGGTATATATAATGCGGTATTCTGAAAGATCTTTTTTTATCTTGCTGAATCATAGGGGGCGTCCGCCGAGGTCGTCCATACGTCAGACGCGTACAGGGGAGGCCTCAGGCTGCTGGTCTGAAAAGAAACGGCATGCAGCTGTCCGGGCCAGCTGGCATGCCGTTTGACGGGTGGTCTGGTTCGTCGTGTCAGTCCGAGTCGCCGGTATCAGGAAGAAAGGTGTAGCGCTCCAGCGTGTCCAGAATGTTGCATAGCGTGATCGCCATCATGCCTGAAATAAAAGCGATCTGATCTTTACTTAACGTTTCCATATAGTTGCTTCCCACCACGCGGCCGAGCAGCAGGTGCGGCGTTTTGCGCTGTTCGTTGCCGGCGAGCAGTTCCATATAGCCATTCAGGGTATTGTCAATGAAGGCGTCGGAAGCCTCTTCGTCATAGCCCGCAAAACGTGCCAGCAGTTCCTTGGTCTTGCCGATGTATCCGACGATGGCCCGGCGTGGCGCCTTGCCCAGCAGCGCATAGATAATGCCGGCATGGACAAAGCCATACCATTCCCTGCGCAGGGTTTCGGTTTCCTGCGGATGAGCGTCGCCATAGGGCAGGGATGCCTTTTCAGCCATGCGCCGCAGTTCTTCCTGGTCAATGTTGAGCTCAAACAGGGAGCAGGCGCCGATGACAGCTTGTTCCCAGGTCAGTGTCTTTGTGGGGTTGTCTTCGGGGTCGCCCGGCAACGTGTTATTGATCAGCTTTGACGAGTCCATCAATGCCTTCCAGTGAGTCTACGGCCTGGATGCGGACCAGGGCCAGTTGTTCCTGCGTCATGCCGCCGTGTTCGAGATTGGGCCTGACCATGCGCGAAAGGACTCCTTTGGGACCGAATTCGATCCAGGCCCGCGCGCCGTCCAGCCATTGCTGCAAAATGGTGTCGATCCAGTGGACCGATGCCGTCATCTGGCAGGAGAGCAGCGTTTCCAGTTCCTTCCTGTCCGCGATGGCGCGCCCGACGGCATTGCAGTATACAGGAAAACGCGGGGTGCTCCATGTCGTCTTTGCGATTTTTGCGGCCAGTTTTTTGCCGGCTTCGTGCATGAGAGGGCTGTGAAAAGCACCGCTTACGGCCAGAGGCATCATGCGGCCGCGCTGGGCTTTGACCAGAGGGGCAAGCGCTTCCAGCGCCGTTTTAGTGCCGCTGACGACAAATTGGCCGGGCGTGTTGTAATTGGCAATCAGGAGAACTTCCCGGGGATCGTCGAGGAGTTTTTTCGCTTCGGCGACAGTGGCTTCGATTGCTTTTTGCGGCAGTTTGAGCACGGCGGCCATGCCGCCGCGCCCGTCAGGGTCGGCGTCGGCCATGAGCGCGCCGCGCAGCGTCACCAGTTCCAGCGCTTCATCGGCGCGCAGGGCTCCGGCGGCGACCAGCGCGCTGTATTCGCCGAGGCTGTGCCCCGCGGCTCCGCACGGCTCAAAACCGCCGCGGGCAAGGACAGGGAGAGCCGCCTGCCAAAGCGTCAGGGTAACGACGGTCAGCGCGGGCTGAAGGGCGCGAGTATCGGCCATGGCCGCGGCATCGTCACTTTCCCAGTAGATGGAACGAAGTTCGAGGCCGGACAGCTTTTCGGCCTTTTTCCACATATCCATGGCGTCCCGGGACGCTTCGGCGACATCCCGCCCCATGCCGGGGACCTGTGAGCCCTGGCCGGGGAAAAGAATTGCGGTCTGCATGAGTCCTCCTTGCACGATGGGCGCCCCCTCCATGCCGGTTGCGGGTATACCCGGATTAATCGTACTTAATGGCGCTGATCTGCATCAGCTTGTTCCAGTTGTGGCGGGATTCAATATACCGCACCGTACCTGTTTTACCCCGGATCAGAAGAGAATGGGTAGTCGCCCCGAACCCGCTGTAATGGACGCCGCGCAGGAAACTTCCCCCGGAAATACCCGTGGCGGCGAAATAAACCTCGTCTCCCCGGACCAGATCCTGATGGGAGAGAACGGCCTTGATGTCAATGCCGGCGTCCTTGATGGCCTGCCTTTCCTTGTCGGACTGCGGATCCAGCCGCGCCAGCATGCCACCGCCTATTCCCTTGATGGCGCAAGCGGCAAGGACACCTTCCGGAGTGCCTCCGGTTCCCATCAGGACGTCGACTTCACAGGAAGGATCTGCCGCCATGAGAGCGCCTGCCACATCCCCGTCGGTATGAAGCTGAATCCGCGCACCCGCGGCACGGATCTGCTCAATAAGCGGAGCGTGGCGGGGTTTGTCCAGAACGAAGACGACAAGGTCGTTGACATTTTTGTCCAGAGCGGCGGCGATACGGCCGAGGTTGACGGCCACAGGCGCGTCCAGATCGATGGCGTCGCGCGCGGCCGGGCCGACGACGATTTTTTGCATGTAATAGCTGGGCCCCGGCTTGAACATGGCTCCGCTGGGGGCCGCGCCCACAACGGAAATAGCGTTTGGCCGTCCGTAGGCAAGGAGATTGGTTCCTTCCACGGGGTCAACGGCGATATCCAGTTTCGGCCCCTCGCCGGTGCCGATATGTTCGCCGTTGTAGAGCATGGGGGCCTTGTCTTTTTCCCCCTCGCCGATGATGACCGTGCCGTTGATGGTTAACGAATTGAACAGCAGACGCATGGCGTCGACGGCGGCGCCGTCACCCGAGTTTTTGTCTCCGCGCCCGAGCCAGCGGGCAGAGGCGAGCGCGGCTCCTTCAGTGATGCGGGCAAGATCAAAGGCCAGATTCCGTTCCGGGGCTTCCATAAGAGACATGGCTTCCTCCAAGATGGGGTTGCAACCAGCCTGGCTGGCGGTCACTTACTTTTTTGCATACCCCAGACGGGCCTTGTCAGCAAGAGTAGACGCCGCCCCCAAAACGCCGTATTCTGGGGAATAGCGTCTGTTTGCCAGGAGGAAAAAATGCAGGAGCAAGCCATCGCGGTGGCGGTAAGCGGAGGCGTGGACAGCCTGTACGCACTTGCTTCGCTCAAAGACGCCGGCGAGACGGTCATGGCGCTGCACGGCCGTTTCCGTGAGTATCCCGCCGGGGAGGATCCCGTGCCGGGATTGGCGGAAAACTGCGCCCGTCTCGGCATCCCCCTGCATGTGGCGGACTTGCGCGCCGCCTTTGCAGAGCAGGTGATGCGCCCGTTTGCCGAAAGGTATGCCGCTGGCCTGACGCCGAATCCCTGCGCCTTGTGCAATGCGCGCGTCAAGTTCGGGCTGCTGTTCGACAAGGCCACGGAGCTGGGCGCGGCACGGCTGGCCACGGGACATTATGCCCGGCGGCTGGCTCATCCGAAGTATGGCGAAGTTTTCGGCGCGGCGGCGGATGAACGCAAGGATCAGAGCTATTTTCTTTCGCTTGTTCCCCCAGATCGTCTGGCCCGTGCACTGTTTCCCCTGGCCGGAATCACCAAGGACGCCGCGCGCAGGGCTGTCCGCGCGCTGGGGCTCACGGTTCCTCTGCCGAAGGAAAGCCAGGAGATTTGCTTTGTCCCGGGGAATGACTATCGTGCTTTTATCAGCCAAATGGGCATCACGCTGTCCGGTGCCGGTCCTGTTGAGCTTGCCGGGCCTGAGCGGCGCATCATCGGCCGTCACGAAGGACTGTGGCGGTATACCGAAGGGCAGAGGCATGGCCTGGGCATTGCCTGGACAGAGCCGCTTTTTGTGACAGGCAAGGATGTGGTTCGCAATACGCTTCTGGTAGGGACGGCGGCGGCGCTGCGCCGTGAAAGCTGCGTGGCGGATCAGGTTTGTCTGCATGTTTCGCCTCATCTGTGGCCGGAGGTGGTATGGGTGCGCGTGCGCTACCGCCAGAAAGCCGTCCGGGCGGCGGTGTCCGTGACGGAAGGGCCTGCGGGAACGCGGCTGGCAATCCGTTTCGCCGAGCGGCAGGCCATGGCGGCGCCGGGGCAGGTGGCGGCTGTGTATGACGGAGACGGGATTCTGCTTGCCGGAGGATTCCTTTCGCCGGAACAGCCTGTTACGTGATTTTTGTCGCGTGGGGCAGGCTTAGGCGGCGTATGCCCTTGCCGTCCTGCCTGGAAGCGATTATCCTGCCTGAAGTCTTTTTTGATAAGGAGTTTCCATGATCGGCATATCCAAGTTGTACTGCGGACAGGTCGAACCGTCCGACGCCCTGCGTTATGGGCGGCAGTCCGGCAAATTGCCCTCCCACCTGCTTCAGTTCTCGGCAGACAAAAAGCCGGTGGTCGTCTGGAACATGACCCGCCGCTGCAACCTGAAATGCGTGCACTGCTATGCGCAGGCTGTCAATCCTGAAGGGACGGACGAAATTTCGACCGCGCAGGCCAAGACGATCATTGACGATCTCGCCGCCTACGGGGCGCCGGTCATGTTGTTCTCCGGCGGGGAGCCGCTGGTTCGCAAGGACCTGGTGGAGCTGGCCAGCCACGCGACGTCAAAGGGAATGCGGGCGGTCATTTCCACCAATGGCACCCTGATTTCCCGCGAAAAGGCCCGCGAGCTCAAATCTGTGGGGCTTTCCTATGTCGGGATTTCCCTTGACGGCGGCGAAGCCGTCCACGACAAGTTTCGCGGCGTTTCCGGTTCGTTCCGCAAGGCATTGGAAGGGGTGAAAAACTGTCAGGAAGAAGGGCTGAAGGTCGGGCTGCGCTTCACCATTAACCGCCGTAATGCCGTTGAAATCCCCAAGCTGTTTGATTTGCTTGAAGAACGCGAGATCCCGCGCATCTGCTTTTATCATCTGGTTTATTCGGGGCGGGGTTCCGAATTGATGAAGGAAGACCTCGACCATGCCGAAACCCGCGCCGTGGTGGATCTGATCATGGACCGCACGCGCGCGCTGCATGACTCCGGCAGACTGTATGAAGTGCTGACGGTCGATAACCACGCTGATGGGCCGTATGTCTGGCTGCGCATGCTGAAGGAAGACCCCGCGCGTGCCGCCGAAGTGTACGAGCTGCTCCAGTTCAACGAAGGCAACAGCTCCGGGCGCGGTATCGCCTGTATTTCCTGGGATGGCCAAGTGCATGCCGACCAGTTCTGGCGCAACCATACCTTTGGCAACGTCCTTGAGCGCCCCTTCTCGGAAATCTGGGATGACCCCGGTATTGAACTTCTGCACAAGATGAAGGACAAACGCCCCTACGTCAAAGGGCGCTGCGCGGCCTGCCGGTTCCTGAATATCTGCGGCGGCAACTTCCGTGCCCGCGCGGAAGCGGCCTATGGCGACATCTGGGCCGAAGATCCGGCCTGTTACCTCACGGATGAGGAAATCCGCAAAGACTGATTTCGCAAGAGGTGTCTATGCTTCAGCAGTTTCACAGGGGACGGCGCCTGCGTTCTTCCGCCGCCATGCGCGCGATGGTGCGCGAGACACGTCTCGAACCGGCATCGCTCATCATGCCGTATTTTGTAGTGGATACGCCTGACGACGCTTTCCGCCGTCCCATTGATTCCATGCCCGGCCAATTTCAGCTTTCCCTTGCGGAGCTGGAAAAGCAGGTGGCCCCGGCTGTTGAGGCCGGACTTTCCGCTGTGCTGCTGTTCGGTATTCCGAAGTGCAAAGACCCCGCTGCGTCCGAGGCCTACGCAGAGGACGGCATCGTGCAGCGGGCGGTCCGCATGCTCAAGAAGCGCTGGCCCCGGCTGCTGGTGGTGACGGACGTGTGTCTGTGTGAATATACTTCACATGGGCATTGCGGCCTGCTTGCCGAAGGGGACTGTTCCGGCGTTGTACTGAATGATCCCACTCTGGAGCTGCTCGCGCGGACGGCCCTCAGCCATGTTCAGGCCGGAGCCGATATCGTGGCGCCATCCGACATGATGGACGGCCGGGTAAGGGCTATCCGGGCGCGGCTGGACGAGGCCGGTTTTGTCAATACGCCCATCATGTCCTATGCTGTGAAATACGCCTCGGCATTCTACGGGCCTTTTCGCGATGCGGCCGAGTCCGCGCCGAAATTCGGCGATCGCCGCACATATCAGATGGATCCGGCCAATGTCCGCGAGGCGCTGCGGGAAGCGGCCGCCGATCTGGAGGAAGGCGCGGACATGCTGATGGTCAAGCCCGCAGGACCCTATCAGGATGTCATTCGGCTGGTGGCGGATACGTTTGACGTGCCGCTGGCGGCCTATCAGGTGAGCGGTGAATACGCCATGATCCGGGCGGCGGCGCAGAACGGATGGATCAACGAGGAAGCGGTGATTCTGGAATCGCTGACCGGTATCAGACGGGCCGGAGCAAGTATCATTATCACCTATTTCGCCGAGGAACTGCTTTTGAAAGGATTGGTGAGCTGATGGCAGGGCATCCCCGCTGCGTACATGCTGAAAGCGTTCCGGCCATGCAAGACAGGCAGAAAGGGCACCCCGGAGGTATGCCGCCGCGCGTCCTCGCCGATGGCGTTCCCGCCTGCCGTCTTATCGCGTGGGAGGTGACGCAGGCATGCAATCTGGCCTGCAAGCACTGCCGCGCCGAGGCCCGTACAACGCCGGCGCCTGACGAACTGAGCCACGAAGAAGCGCTTTCCCTTATCGATACATTCCCCGCGGTTGGCAGCCCCATTGTCATTTTTACGGGCGGTGAACCGATGATGCGGCCGGACGTGTACGAACTGGCCTCGTATGCCAGAGACAGGGGCCTGCGCTGCGTTATGTCGCCCAACGGGACCTTGATCACACCGGAAACCGCGAAAAAAATCAAAGACGCCGGCATCATGCGCTGCTCCATTTCCATAGACGGCCCTGATACCGCCAGCCATGACGCGTTTCGCGGCGTCCCGGGGGCTTTTGACGCATCGCTGCGCGGCATCGGCTTCCTCAGGGACGTGGGGATGGAATTTCAGATCAATACCACGGTAACCCGCAATAACATAAAAGATTTCAAGAGGATTTTTGAACTGTGCGAGAAATTGGGGGCCGCGGCCTGGCATATCTTTCTTCTGGTGCCGATGGGGCGGGCGGCAGGCCTCGCGGATCAGGTCATCAGCGCGGAAGAATATGAGGAAGTCCTCCACTGGTTCTATGATTTCCGGAAGACCACCCGCATGCATCTGAAGGCGACCTGCGCGCCGCATTACTATCGGATCATGCGTCAGCGTGCCAGAGAGGAAGGGCTTGCCGTTAATATCGAGAACTTCGGCATGGACGCAATGACCCGCGGCTGCCTTGGCGGTACGGGATTCTGCTTCATCAGCCATGCCGGGCAGGTACAGCCCTGCGGCTATCTCACGCTTGACTGCGGGAATATCCGTACAACCCCATTTCCTGAAATATGGAAGCATTCGGAAATCTTCAGGCAATTCCGCACGCAGGGCGAATACAAGGGGAAGTGCGGCCGCTGTGAATATCACAAGGTATGCGGTGGCTGCCGTGCCCGTGCGTGGAGCATGAATGGCGACTATATGGCTGAAGAGCCGTTGTGCACGTACGAGCCCATAAAGCAGGCCTGACCTGTCTTGCTCCTCTATCAGACAAGGAGTGGTTTTTTTGTGAGCAACACTGCTTTTTCAATGCTAAAAAACAACAGACTGCCGTGACGGAACCCGGCCGGCGCAACACAGGTGAAGGCGTCAGGATTTTTTGCAGCGTCAGATGGATACTGTACAGAAACTATCCGGTTATGGATAAAAATTTTACAAGCTCTCTTATTGAAAAAGGAAGTATGTTTTCTCCGCTGTTCTTATTTTTATGAATAAAATGAATATGATATAAGTTTTTCCGTGCAGTTGGCACGCTTTGTGTAATAAAGAAAGCGCCGGGGGCGTGATTCCCACGCTTTACCTCTCCGGCGTGAAGGCGGACATGTGGCAGCCCCGCCTGCGCCCCCGGTGAAATTTTCAGATGACACGGCGGAAATGTTCCGCGAAGCAGCAAGCAGAGCCACGGCAGGCAAAGGAGTGAGTTATGAGAAACATACTGGCAGTCATGATGGTAGTTGTGTCTCTGTCTCTCGTTGCCTGCACCCCTGGCGAACGCATAGTCGGCGCGGCGGTCGTGGGCGCGATTACGGGCGGTGTTATTATGGCGGCTGTTGATTCTTCCCATAACCATTACAGCCATCATTCCCATCCCGGTTACTACGGGCACAGACCCCCCGGCGCTTATCACGACGGCAGGCATTTTGGCGGCAGCCACGGCATGCGCCGCCGCTGAGCCGGCAAAGGAGAAGACATATGAAGCGTTCTTTTTGTCTTGGCCTGGTTGTCTGCTCGGTGCTTGTGTCAGGATGCACGTATGGCGAGCGCGTGGCTGGAGCCGCGGCTGTCGGGGCGGTCACCGGGATGATGGTTGGAGTTGCGCTGGAAGACTGCGCAAGCCCGCCTCCTCCACCGCCCCCTCCGCCGTATTATATATCGCCTCCTGTCCATTTTTCTCCTCCCGTGGTCATGGTGCCCCCTCCCGTCATGATCGCACCGCCTCCTGTGATCATGGCGCCTCCTCCCATCATGATCACACGGCCTCTGGTCATAAGGCCACACCATCGGATGGTACCCCCGCACTACCATCATCGCCCTCACGGGCGGCCCGGCTGGCATGGGCATAGGCCTCCTCCCCGTTCCCGGTAGTTTTTCCGGCTCGGGAGAACAGTGGGCGCCGTCTGGCAAGCAGACGGCGCCCACATCGCGTGTACGGTGCCGCGCGGGCTCAGCAGCGGGAGGCCGTCCAGATGCGGAGAAAATCTGCCGCCGGTTCACCGGAATCAAGATGTTTGAGCAGGGCGCTTCCAAACACGGCGGCATCCGGCCGTGAGGCCGCAGGAATTGTGTCCAGCTGTTCCGGCGTCCTGAGGCCAAAACCCAGCGCGAGGGGCAGTGAAAAAGCTTTCCTGGCACGCTGCAGCGTAGCTGTGACCTGTGGAGGCAGACCGTCCCGCGCCCCCGTGGTGCCCAGCACGGATACCACATAGACATAGCCGCCGGACACGGCAGCGTATTCACGCATGCGCGCTTCGGAGGTATTCTGGCCGACCAGGGCGATCAAATCGATCTTGTGCGCTTTCAGTATGTCCCGGAAGGCAGCGCTTTCATCCAGCGGCAGATCCGGGACAATGCAGCCTGAAACGCCGGTGTCTGCGGCTTCTTGCGCGAAACGTTCCAGACCATATTGCAGGAAGGGGTTGAAGTAGCCCATGAGCACAAGTCCGGCTTTCAGCCGTGGAGCATGTTCACGCAGGCCGTTCATAATCCACGTCAGCGAGATCCCCCGGGCAAGGGCGCGCCGGGAAGCTTCTTCCACCACTGGGCCATCAGCCACCGGATCGGAAAAAGGAACGCCGATTTCTATGATGTCCGCTCCGTTGTCATCCAGCTCACGGATAATGTTCCAGAACGCTTCCGGAGAGGGAAACCCGGCGGTCACGAATGGGATGAGGGCGATACGACCGGCGGCGCGTGCATCCTGTATTTTCTGTTCGAGAAGGGACATGGCGTTCTCCTGTCATGATATTTTGCTGTTGAAGTGTATCCTTTTTATCTTCATCTCCGGATGAAACAGTCTGGCCGCGGCGTGAGCATAAAAAGATTCAGCGTTGTTTGCCTGAAAAGAAAGCGTCATGCGCCGCAGCCTCTGACCGGTGCCAGAACATATTCCAAGCGTTCACACGGCAAGATGTTTTTCCACGATATCCATGTCCTTGTCGCCGCGTCCGGACAGGTTGACCACAACCTGTTTGCCCTGTGGAATCTCATCG
>Ga0208297_1000677_pt1 | contig 55457 bp, 51 predicted proteins | sample LMS_cellobiose_e_FD_187367 | JGI IMG/M metagenome (GOLD analysis project Ga0208297, IMG submission 187367) | Rumen-fistulated moose microbial communities from Alaska, USA - LMS_cellobiose_enrichment (SPAdes) (version 2) | ecosystem: Host-associated > Mammals > Digestive system > Stomach > Rumen... | reverse complement strand
TGCGGGTCAGGCGGGCGTAGGCGCTCTTCTTGATATAGGTTACGCAGCCATCCTCCTTCTTTTCACGGACATAATCCAGTTTTTGCATCACATCGTCCACCATTTCGGCATACTTTGTGAAGTCTCCTTCAGAAAAGACAGGATTGGATTGAAATTGTACAAAGAACTTCTCCGCCAGAGCCAGAATACGGAGATGAAATAACAAAGAAAATCGTTAAACGGGTCCTGACATCGCTGTTGCTTTTGATGGCATTGTCAAGTAATGCGCAAGTATCTTCGAATCATTCTCTTTCGATGACATTGCTGGGACTCGAATACAGCTATGAACATGCACTTGCAGCGCATTGGTCGCTGATTGGCCGGGCTGGTGTTGCCAGCTATGGTTCTTCGATCTCGATGTACCCGAATTTATTCCAGACTTCCTGGACAATAGCCCCGGATATCGTTGTCGAACCGCGCTACTATACCAGTATGGACCGCCGCGCACGGTTGGGCAGGGACACACACAACAATGCTTCCGACTTCGTCTCACTGCGAATCGCAGGATATGCTGCAGGGTTCGAGTCTTTCAGTGTCTCGCTCACGCCCATGTATGGCATTCGGCGCAGTGAAACCAAACATTGGTTCCACGAATTCACTTTCGGTCCACAATGGACCATCGGTCAAGGTATAGTACCTTACGTATCCTATCGATTGGGCTATATCTTTTGATAGCTGCATCCGCAGAAGGCGCTCCGACGAAGTTCAGAAGGCAACGGTTGCGTCCTTGCGATAAACCCGAAATTCGCGGAGCGCACTCCAGAATCAGACAATACTGATAATCAGTATGTTATATTATGACGTCGCGCTCCCTGAGGCGAAAAAGGCCCGCAGAGCGCGACAATTTTTATAACCACTTGATTATCAACACCATTTAACTAACGATCGCACTCCGTGAATTTCGGGTTGTAGAAACCGCATCCCGGACGCACCATTTCAGATTCTGGCCAGGGAGGCATCTTATCGCGCCGCATGGTATGAACCGTGCGTAAAAAAGTTATGGCGTTGACGCAACAATTGAGGGCTGTTTTGCATCTTTGGGGTAAAGTTTCAGTTAGCATTAATATTATGAAAAGTGGTTACAAATTACTCGTCTGCATGGGGCTGGTGTTACTTTTTGGTATAAATCCTTACGCCAAGGCACAAAGTCCATCGGAAATGTTTCGCGAGCATGTGCCGGGGGCCGGCCTTTATAATACGGGAAAAGCAATGGTATGGACAGGGGCCGGGATTGCCTTGTCGGGCGGTGCTTTGCTGCTGTACGCGCAACTCGATCATTCCCTGTTCCGTAATCCGAATGCGCAAGGCGTGGATGATCTCTCTCCGCTTGTCGCGCTTACCGGAGCCGGGATCGGAGCCGGGACGGCGTTGATCGGGTCGATCCTGATGTTTGCCGGAAACGAGCACTGCGTCCGGTCGGAAGGGCATGGCCTGAAAGGCCAGCTGGTCACGATAGACCCGACTTCGGGAAGAGGCCAAGGATTGATGATGGAAGTCGGCGGGAGTATTTATCCGATCGTGCACGCACGGGTTGTCGCCGGCTATCATTTCAACCGACACGTGTTTCTGGGCGGCGGTGCCAGCGCTGCTTATGACAGGTCCGTGTTCGGTCCGTTCGCCGGTTTTGTCAATGCCCGTTTCTCCTTTACCGACAAGAAAGTCGCTCCTTTCTTCGGTCTTGATTTAGGCGGAGCCGCCCTTGAAAAGAATATCAGTCTTTACTCCGGTATTCAGGCAGGGGCCCGTATCCATAGGGATGAAGCCCATTCCTGCTGGGTCTCCGCATATTCAGATTACGCACCGTCACTGGATCATTATTTCTCCTACGGACTTCGTTTCGGTTATTCTTTCTGATTATTTTGTTAACTTTGCGGCCCATTAGAAGAAAACAACACATCAGATCCTAAGATTATGAAGAAATTGTTTGTACTGGCATCCATTTGCCTGGCCGTTCTGCTGGTGAGCAGCTGCGGCGCTTCGAGCAGCCTGACTGTCAATGAGAATCAGCTGCAGACCAACGTCGTCCTTTCGCAGAATAACTTTACCGTGGTCAAGACCGTGACCGGTGAAGCTTCTTCCGCGTATGTCTTCGGCATCGGTGGCCGCAAGCAGGCCCAGGCCAAGGCTTCGGCCATGAACCAGATGATCCAGAATGCAGAACTGACCGGTTCGCAGGCGATCGTCAACACCACCGTCAGCTTCCACGAGGAGACCGTCCTCGGTGTCTGGGTCAAACTCACGGCCTATGCTGTAGGCACCGTCGTCGAGTTCCACGACTGACAATCCCCGAACATGCTTTGAAAAACCGGCTCATCCAGGCCGGTTTTTTTATATATTTGCAAGATGGACCTCACTTTGCGCCGACAAATACCTTCAACCTATGAAAAAGATACTATCTTTCCTTGCAGCTGCCGCGCTCGTCGTGGCCTGCGCTGCGCCGGCCCCGACGGGCGCCCTCAAGCACGTCTCCCCCGAATCGATGGGGATGAACAGCCAGAAACTCAATCAGATCGACCGCGAGGTGGCCCGCGCCATCGAAGAAGGGAACATCCCCGGCTGCGTGGTTTCGGTCGTCCGGGGCGACAAGATCGTATTCCTGAAAGCATACGGCAACAAGCAGGTGGTGCCCGACACCGTGCCGATGACCACCGAAACGATCTTTGACCTGGCTTCCGTCAGCAAATGCGTGGGAACGACCCTTTCCTTTATGCAGCTGATTGAAAACGGCTATGTACGGCTGACCGATGAAGTGGATATGTACATCCCCGACTTCAAACCCTGGGTCGATCCCGAAACCGGCGAGAAAGTGGATATCACCGTCCAGGACATAATGACCCATACTTCGGGCCTGGCACCCTACATCGCCACCAATTCGTATCTGGAGCGCTTCGGCGTGAACAGCCCCGACTCCCTGATCTGGCACATCGCCAACGAGATCAAACGCAATTTCCGGCCGAAGACCGGCTACATGTACAGCTGCCTCAACTTCGTGACGGTGCAGAACATCCTGCAGAACATCACCGGTGAGAAACTCTGCGACTACGCCGAGAAAAACGTGTTCGGCGCCCTCGGCCTCAAGCATACGGGCTATATGCCGAAAGAGCGCCATCCGGAATGGATGCCGCTCGTCGCCCCGACGGAACTGCAGAGCGACGGCAAGTGCCTGCTCGGTGAGGTGCATGACCCGCTGGCCCGCCTGGCCAACGGCGGAAACTCCGGCAATGCCGGCGTGTTCTCGAATTGCGAGGACCTGTCGGTCATCTGCGCAGCGATCATGAACGGCGGTGCCGTGAACGGCAAACGCATCCTCAGTCCGATGACCGTGGAGACAATGTCCACAGTGCCGTCCGACAACGACGAATGGATCGGACGCGCCCTGGGCTGGGACAACCGCAGCAGCGCGGCCGGCCTGCGCGGCGACCTGTTCAGCCGTACGCGGACCATCTGCCACACGGGTTACACCGGCACCTCAATCATTATGGACCTTGACAGCAAAACGGCAGTCATCGTGCTCGCCCACCGCGTCCATCCCACCGACAAGGGTGGCACGGGCAAGCTCCGCGCCCGGATTGCGAACATTGTGGCCGGGAGCATTGAAGAGTAACGTCACATACGGGAAAATCGCCGATCTGTTCCTGAAAAAGGGAACCGTCGTAATCGCGGACGACTGCTTCCGCGAAGGCGGCCTGCTGGATGCCTGGGCCTGTCCCGTCATCTGGATCCACGCCCGGGAAGAAGAAAAGACGCTCGAAACCGCCGCCCGGATCACCCGGCAGCTGCTCGACCTGCAGGCCGACCGCAGCACCCTGCTGGTGGGCATCGGCGGCGGCATCACCACCGACATCACGGGCTTCGTGGCGGCCATCTTCAAACGCGGGCTGCGCTTCGGCCTGGTGCCCACGACGCTGCTGGCGCAGGTCGATGCGGCCCTGGGCGGCAAGAACGGGGTCAATTTCGACCGGTACAAGAACATGCTGGGCACTTTCCGGCAGGCGGAATTCGTGTACGTCGATACGGATTTCCTGCATAGCCTGCCGCCCCGCCAGCTGCGCTGCGGCGCGGCCGAGATGCTCAAGACCTTCCTCCTGGCCGACCGGAAAGCATACGAGGCCGCCGTCGAGGTGTTCAGGACCGAAAAAGCGGAAGTCCCGCAGTGGCTGGTCCGGCGCGCCGGTGAAATCAAGCTGGACCTCGTGGCGCAGGATCCGGAAGACCGCGGCGTTCGCCAGCTGCTCAACCTGGGCCATACTTTCGGACACGCCATCGAAAAGTGTTCGACAGCGTACGAACATGGTGAAGCCGTGGCCATCGGCCTTGTGATGGCCGCCGAAATGGCCGTGGAGAAGGGACTGATGGAGGCCGCCGAGGCCGCCCGCATCCGCAGCGACATCCAGGCCGTCGGCCTCCCGGCCGACCCGCCCGTCCCCGCCGCCGAACTGTACAAGGCGATCCTGCAAGACAAGAAACGTGCGGGAGACACGCTCCGCTTCGTCCTCCCGGAAACCATCGGCAAAGCCCGGATATGGGAAAAATCTGTTACAGCCTGAGGGACGCCAGCCGCAATTACTGCCTGTTCATGGCAGCTACCCGGCGGGGTGCCCTGGTCGAGATCCGGCTCGATGCCTGCGATTTCGACGAGGAAGACATCCGCGCCATCTTTTCCTGCGAGCGGCAGGCGGCGCTGATCGCCACCTACCACATCTCGCTCCCCTCCCAGGTGGAGACGGCTTCCAAGCGCCTGACGGCAGCCATCCTGGCCGGCGCCGACTATGTGGACATCCCCTCCGAGTTCCCCGACAATTCCCGGCAGTGGCTGATGAACCTGGCCATGAACCGGGGTACCCGCATCATTCTCTCTTACCACAACTACGCCCGGACCGAGCCCCTGCCGCAACTGCTGCAGACAGCCCGCCAGCTGCACAGCGCCGGCGCAGACATCATCAAGATCGTCACCACCGCCCGGACGGAAGAGGACGCCGCGACGGTGCTGGCTCTCTACGAGCACTTTGAACCCGGACGGCTGCTGGCCTTCGCCATGGGGCCGAAGGGGCGGGATTCGCGCTTCCTGGCCCTCGAAAAAGGCGCGCCGCTGCTCTTTGTCGCCCCGACCCGGGACGGTGCCACCGCATCCGGGCAACCCAGCTACGCGGACTTGCTGCCCGAGAAAGATTTCCGGCTCAAAGGCGAAGCCACCCTCCCCGCGTCCAAGAGCTTCGCGCAGCGGGCCATCCTGCTGGCCGCCCTGGCGGAAGGGACCACGAAACTCTACGGCGTGACCCTGTGCGACGATGTGGCGGCCGCCCTGGGCGTCGCGCGCGCCCTGTACGCCGACGTGAGCCTGGAAGGCACCACCCTCACCATAGAAGGGCATCAGAACATCCTGCGCGACGGACTCCGCGTCCGGGAAGGAACCCTCTTCGTCGGCGAATCCGGCCTGCTCGCGCGCCTGTGCATTCCCCTTGCCGGACTCTCGCGGGAACCGGTCCTGGTCACCGGCGAGAAAACCCTGCTCAAGCGCAAGGTCGATGACCACCGCGCCGCCCTGCGCAAACTGGGCCTGCGGCTGAGTTTCACCAACCGCAGCCACCTCCCCGTCCAGGTCCGCGGCCGGCTCCGCGCGGGCAGCGTAGAAGTCGATGGCGCCAAGGGCTCCCAGATGATCTCGGGGATGCTGCTGGCGCTTTCGCAGTGCGACGGCGAAAGCACCGTCGTCATCGACGGCGTGACCAGCGAGCCCTATATCCAGCTGACCCGCTATATCGCTTCCTTCTTCGGTCTTTCGGGCTACGACTGCCCGGAACTGGCGCAATACAACCCGGAGGAAGAAGAGCCGGACGGCCTGCGCACCTGGTACATCGACCCGCTCCAGCCGATTACGCCCGTCCTGGGCCTGGAGGTGGAACGCGACTGGAGTGCCACCGCGATGCTGCTGGTGGCGGGTGCCGTTGCGGGCGAAATCACGCTCAGCGGCCTGGACCTGCATTCCCGCCAGTCCGACGCGCAGATCTACGACCTGCTCTGCCAGAATCACGCAGACATCGTCTTCGACAGCGAAAAGAAGCGCCTCTCGGTCCGCCGCTCGATTCTCTGTCCCTTCTTCTACGACATCACCGACGCGCCGGACCTTTTTGCGCCGCTCTTCGTAATGGCCTGTTTCTGCGAGGGAGAAAGTGTCATCGCCGGCATCAGTCGGCTGCGCAACAAGGAAAGCGACCGGGCCCGGACTTTTTCCGGGGAATTCCGGAAACTGGGTGTCCAGAGCAGCGTCTCCCAGGATGAAATGACGATTTACGGCCGGGAAAACCACCGCCTGAAGGCCGCTGCCTGCTCTTCACACGGCGACCACCGGCTGGCGATGGCCCTGACAGTGGCCTCGCTCTTCGCCGATGGCCCCGTGACGATTGACGATACGGACTGCATCGCCAAATCTTTTCCCGAATTCCTCTCGATTTTTGAACAATTGAAGCAATCCTGATATGGACGTTTTCGGTTCCCGTTTCCGGCTGGAGATCTTCGGCGCTTCGCATGCGCCCTGCGTGGGCGTCACGCTGCGCGACGTGCCCGCGGCGCTGCCGCTCTCGCCCGACGACTTTACGGCCGACCTGCGCCGCCGCAAGAGCGGAGCCCCCGGCACGACCCCGCGCATCGAAGACGACCTGCCCCAGCTCGATGACCGGCGCGCCACCGACGGCACGCTGACCATCACCTTCGCCAACCGGAATTACCGCGACGAAGACTACAAGGACTTCACCGATATTCCCCGGCCCGGCCACGCCGACTTCGTGGCGATGGCCCGCTACGGCTCGCTGCGCGACGGCTGGTTCTCCGGCCGGATGACACTGCCGCTGGTGGCGGCCGGCGTGGTGGCCAAGAAACTCATCGCCCCGACGCTTGTCGAAGCCCGGCTGACCGAAGTCGGCGGCATCTCTGCAGCCGAAACGGAAGCCGTCGCCCAGGCGCTGGAGACGGCTGCCCGCGAGGGCGACTCACTGGGCGGCATCGTGGAATGCCGCTGCACCGGCGTTCCCGTCGGCCTGGGCGAGCCCTTCTTCGATTCCCTCGAATCGCTGCTCGCCCACGCCGTCTTCTCGATTCCGGGCATCCGCGGCATCGAATTCGGCGACGGATTCGCCGCCGCCCGGATGACCGGCTCTGCTCACAACGACCCCTTCATCGATGCCGAAGGCCATACGGCCCGCAACGGCGCCGGCGGCATCAACGGCGGCCTGAGCAACGGCAATCCCATCGTTTTCCGCGTGGCCGTCAAGCCGACCTCGAGCATCCGCAAAGTGCAGCGGACCTTCGATTTCGCCCGCGGCCGCCTCATCGATTACGCTGTCCCCGGCCGGCACGACGTATGTTTCGCCCTGCGCGTCCCGCCCGTTGTCGAAGCCGTGACAGCCTGTGTCCTGGCAAATCTGATCCTATGAAAAAAATACTCGTATTCCTCGCAGCCGCCGCCCTGCTGGCGGGCTGCAGCAAAGGGCCGAAGGTTGACCCGCTCGTCCAAACCTATTATCGTGATTCGCTCGCTGCGCTGACCGCGCGTTGCCAGACCGTACTGGATGCCGCTTATATGGCGGAAAAACCGCTCGGTGAAAATACCGAAATCCCGGGCTGGGAAGGCTATCCCGTCCAGCTCTGGGAATATCACACAGGCACCGACATCTACATTAACGAACCCAAGCGCGGGCTCGTCTATATGCTGAACCCTTCGGCGGAGAAACTGGCGCGCTGGATCGTCAATGCCGTCTTCGACGCCACGGGCGCGCTCGATGCGGAAAACATCGAAAAGACCCGCAAGTTCATCCTGTGGCAGAGCGGTGCGCAGTTCCCCGTCCGCGGCGTAGTCTATGAGGCCATGTACACGCCCGGTTTCTACGAACCCTATGTCTTCAAGGACGGCGTGACGGTCTATGTGGCCGATTCGACCTACCTGACCGTCGAGAAGCATCCGACCGACGAGATGCTGGAATACTATCTCACCCTGACCGACGAACAGATCCGGCCCAACACGGGCCGCTACGCCCGCATCTGCTCCACCACCCGCGAGATGTACTATGCCGCCGGCGGCACGGCGGATGTCGGCCACAGCGAAGACGGACAGCGCTCCCGCGCCTGGCTGGCCGAAGTGGGACGTCTCTACCGCGAAGCGTGGGACAGCGACAAGAATTTCCTGATTTATGCCTGGGCCAAGGCAAATTTGTAAACTTGCCCAAAATTACATACCTTTGCGCGGTTCTACCGCCCGTACAGCCGTACAGGCGTAGCCGACAAAGGCCCGGATGGCGGAATCGGTAGACGCGCTGGTCTCAAACACCAGTGGCCGCGAGGCTGTGCCGGTTCGACCCCGGCTCCGGGTACAATAAAAGCGATGCTTCAGCATCGCTTTTATTGTACCAGTCGGCGGCTGAAGCCGCCTCCTTCTTTAACTGGGGCTCTGCCCCAAACCCCGCGCGCCTTTGGCGCGGCCTGCAGAAGCAGGCTTGCAACTTATGCAAGTTATTTAGACAGTGACAACAGAACCGCTTCGGCGAAGGCGGGCCAGGTCATGTTTGCCTTGGCGCGGCGGATGTTTTCGACGAAGGTGTCCGGGCCGGTTTCAAAGAAGGCCTTGATGCTGTGGGCGATGGCTTCGGCGCTGGTGGCTTCCGTCATCAGGCCGATGCCGGGCCGTTCGATGCTTTCGGCCAGGCCGCCGACGGGCGTCGCCACAAGGGGCAGGTCGAAATGCAGGGCGATGGCCGTGATGCCGCTCTGCGTAGCGCTCCGGTAAGGAAGTACGCAGAGGTCGGCGGCCGAGAACAGGCCGGGGACCTCTTCATCGTCGATGTATCGGTTCAGCACGTGGATACGGCCGGCACAGCCAGAGGCGTCGATCAGCGCCTGGTATTTCTCAAAGCTGCCGTAGCTTTCGCCGGCGATGATGAGCTGGTAGCCGTCTCCGAGCAGCGGCAGGGCGTCGATCAGCAGGTCCAGCCCCTTATAGTCGCGGATCAGGCCGAAAAAGAGCAGCGTGCGGAGGCCGGGCTTGAGCGAGAGCGCGGCTTGCGCGGCAGCCTTGTCCTGCTTCTGCCCGAAATGGTCGTACACCGGATGCGGCCGCTGGATGATCCGGGCATCCGGACAGAGGCTCCGGATATCGGCGGTCACGGCGTCGCACATCGACACGAGCAGGTCGTTCTTCCGGAAGAACCACCTGGCCAGCGGCTTGTCGAAGAATTTCGGCTCGTGCGGAATGGCATTGTGGACGACGGTGATGCATTTGACGCCACGACGACGCAGGGCCGACGCCACGCATCCGAAGGCGGGGGCAAAGAAAGACATCCAGTAGCTGAACACCACGATATCCGGCTTCCAGCGCAGGATCTCCCGGGCTGTCCGTCGCCAGGAGAACGGGTTGATGCTGTCGAGGATGCGGGTGCTCTCCACCGGCATGGCCTTGTCCTGTTCCGTCACGTACTGCGTCTTGCCCGGAAAGAGAAAATCCGGATACTGTCGTGAAAAATTGAAGACACGGACTTCCCCGTCCTGCCCCATCGCTTCGCAGAGATGGGCGTTGAACTGGGCGATACCGCCCCGGTAGGGATAGAAGACAGACAGGAATGCAATTCTCATGGCATGGACTTGAAATTTGCTGTCACAAAGGTACGCAAAAAAGAGTTTGTAATTTGTTTGGATTGACTAACTTTTTGTATATTTGTAGCATAGATACTCATTTTTTCAAACACTTACGCTATGGCAAAATTTGAAATCACTACGAGAAAGAACGGTGAGTTCCAGTTCAATCTCAAGGCTTCGAATGGCGAGGTCATCCTCACCAGCGAGGGTTACACCACGAAATCCGCGTGCCTGAACGGTGTTGAGTCCGTCAAGAAAAACGCAGTCGAGGAGAAACGTTATGAGAAACTCGTGGCGAAGAACGGCAAGCCGTACTTCACGCTGAAGGCTACCAACGGCCAGATTATCGGCCAGAGCCAGTTGTATGCCTCGGAGCGTAACCGTAACAACGGCATCAACTCCGTGATGAAGAACGCCCCTGTCGCTGTGGTCGTGGAACTCTGAGAAGCCCGCAGAGGACGATAGAAGCCGGCCCATTGCGGGTCGGCTTTTTTGCGATAAATTTTTCAAGATTTTGTTAAAATTTTATTGTTATTCAATAATTATTTTTATATTTGCAGAAAATTAAACACTTCAGCTATGATTACGACCTGGTGGGCTTCTCTTTCCCTTGTCATGAAAATCCTGTGGGGCGTCACCCTGGCGGCTTCCCTGATCTTCATCATCCAGAGCATCCTGACCTTCATCGGTGCCGATGCCGGAGACGGCGGCATCGATACGGACTTTGACACCGGTTTCGACACCGAGGCCGCCGACGCGGCCGTGGAGGGCGGGACCAATCTGTACACCTTCCGCAATTTCGTAAACTTTATCCTGGGTTTCGGCTGGTCGGCCATCCTGCTCCAGGAAAAGATCCATTCGGTTCCCCTGCTGCTGATTGTCTCGGCAGTCGTCGGCGTGGCGCTGGTGGCCGTCGTGATGTACCTGTTCAAATGGCTCAGCGGCATGCAGCAGTCGGGCAACATCAATGTCTATAAGTCGGCCGTCGGCTGCAACGGCACGGTCTATCTGACCATTCCCGGCGAACGCGGCGGGGAGGGAAAGGTGCAGATCTCCATCAACAACGCCGTCCGCGAATACGACGCCGTGACCGACGGCGACGTCCTGAAGACCGGGACGCCGATCCGCGTGACCGAAGTCATCAATGCCAATACGGTTCTGGTCGAACCGCTTGAACCCCAGATCATCTAATTCTAACGTATATGGAACTCTATCTGATTCTGATCATCGTGGCGGTGGTGTTCGTCACCTTCACCGCCATCCTGCGGCGCTACAAGCGCTGCCCGTCCGACAAGATCCTGGTCATTTACGGCAAGACCGGCAAGAACAAGGAAGGCGGCATCTCCTCGGCCCGCTGCATCCACGGCGGCGCATCCTTCATCTGGCCCGTGTTCCAGAGCTACGCATTCCTCGACCTGACCCCCATTTCGATCGAGTGCAACCTGACCAACGCCCTTTCGAAACAGAATATCCGCGTGGACGTGCCCTGCCGCTTCACCGTGGGTATTTCCACCGAGCCGGAAAACATGACCAACGCCGCAGAGCGCCTGCTGGGCCTGACCACCGAGCAGATCCAGAGCATCGCCACCGATATCCTCTTCGGACAGCTCCGTCTGGTGATTGCCACGATGGATATCGAGGAAATCAACGCCGACCGCGACAAGTTCCTGGCCAATGTCTCCGCCAATGTGGAAGCCGAACTCCGCAAGATCGGCCTGAAACTGATCAACGTCAACGTGACCGATATCCGCGACGAATCGGGCTATATCGAGGCCCTCGGTAAGGAAGCGGCCGCCAAAGCCATCAACGATGCCAAGAAGAGCGTGGCCGAGCAGAACCGTTTCGGTGAGATCGGCAAGGCCGAGGCTGACCGGGACAAGGATATCCGGATCGCCGAGACCACGCGAGACACCCGTATCCGGACGGCCGATGCCAATGCGAAGGCCGTCGAGGGTGAAAACAATTCGAAGATCGCCATCGCCCAGTCCGATGCGACCCGCCGCGAAAAGGAAGCCGAGGCTTCGCGTATCGCCGTGGCGGCTGAAAAGGTGCAGGCGGCCAAGGCCCTCGAAGAGGCTTACAAGAGCGAGCGTGACGCCGAGCTGGCCCGTGCCGAACGGGAGAAGGCCACGCAGCAGGCCAATGTCGTGGTGGCGGCCCAGATCGAGAAGGAGAAAGCCATCATCGACGCCGAGGCGGAAGCCGAGAAGATCCGCCGGATGGCCAAAGGTGAGGCCGATGCCATCTTCGCCAAGATGGATGCCCAGGCCCGCGGTACCCTGGAGATTCTCTCCAAGCAGGCGGCAGGTTTCGGCCAGCTTGTCGCGGCAGCCGGCGGCGACGCCCAGCAGGCCATCACGATGCTCATCACCGACAAGCTGCCCGAACTAGTGGCCACGCAGGTGGAAGCCGTCAAGGGCATCAATATCGACAAGGTCACCGTCTGGGATACCGGAAACGGCACCGACGGCAAGACGGCTACGTCCAATTTCATCTCCGGTCTCATGAAGTCGGTACCGCCGCTCGAGGATCTCTTCAAGCTGGCCGGCATGGAACTGCCGTCCTACCTGAAAGGCAAAGGTCCGGAAAAGCAGGACGGGGCCGAGGAGATCAAAGCGGAGGAAGCGTAGGCCATGCCCATCATTATCAATGTTGACGTGATGCTGGCCCGCCGGAAGATGTCATCGGGAGAGTTGGCGCAGAAGATCGGCATCTCAGCCGCCAACCTCTCGATCCTCAAGACCGGCAAAGCCAAAGCCGTGCGTTTCTCAACGCTCGAGGCCATCTGCCATGCCCTCGACTGCCAGCCCGGCGACCTGCTGGAATACCGCCCGGATCCGTAGGATAAAAAACAGCAAGAGGGAAGGCAACCTTCCTTGCCTTCCCTCCTGTATGCACGACGGCATACTGCTCCTCAGAGCGGGACACTATAATTAAAACGTTTCTGGAAAGGCAAAGTTTTGCATCTATGTCTGTTTTGTGGCCCGTTTTCCCGCAGGCCGGTTCAACATGGTGCAACAGGCAGGTCTTCTGACTTGTTCCGCCGCGGCGCCTTCCCGGGCCCGGGGCCCAGTGGCAAAAGAGTGCCGCGACTTGAGAGGAACTTACAGCAGCGGGAACTGTCCGGGATTTTCACCCGATTCCCTTTTGATCCGAACCGGCCGGCGGCCGGCAGCGGAACCCGTTGCATCCACAAAGTTAAACAGTTTTTCCGAAACGGCAAATAAAAACTACAGACGGTCTTTCCAGAAGCGGCGGGTGATATCCTCGGGGACGCCTCCGGCAGCGGGCGCTTCGCTATGACGGATGCGGTAGAGGCGCTGGTTGGTGGTGGGCGACTTGAGGCCGCCGCGGGCCGCGATGTAAGGGCCGGTCTTGACGTAGTCGAAGTGACCGAGGGACTCGCCCGCGGGGAGCGCGTCGCGGCCGGACCACCAGGCGCTGCGCAGGCCCATTTCCTGTTTGATGTAGGCGCAGAGGCGGTCCACTGCGGCCGGATCGGCATCGCCGCCCATCAGGCAGATGCAGGTCACTTCGCCGGCATACCCGGCGTACAGGCGCCGCAGCTCCGCCTCGTCGAGCGCTTCACCGATGTCTTCCCACAGATGCGGGCTGTGGCAGCCGGAGCAATGAACCGGACACCCGGTGAGGTTGACGGCCAGCGTCACCTCATCGGGTATCTCCTGGAATACGATATCGTAGTTGTAGTACTTAAGCATCCTGGGCCACGGGCTCGGCGACCGGCTCGGGCTTAAGCTGCACGGCGTCCGGACGGTTGCCGTTGTAGTAGAAGCGGCGGGCCGCCTCTTTCTGGCGCGGCTGCGAGAAGCTGCTCACGCGCTTCATATAGCCGATGATGCGGGTCGCGTAGTCAATGTCATGGCTGCCGCATTTGGGACATTCGTGCAGATAGCGCTTGTCGATGTGGCCGCAAGTGTTGCAGATGGTATTGGGAATGTTGAAGGTGAAATAGTTGCACCCTTCCTTGGCCGCCACGCGCAGCAGCTGGCGGTACTGGCCTTCGCTCAGGTGCTCTTCCAGGTTCATGTGCAGGGCGCTGCCACCCGTCAGGTGCTCGATGTACTTGCTGCCGTGGAGCCGGAACTTGTCGAGAATGTTCAGGTTCTGGTCCTCCACGATGTAGAAGTAGCTGTTGTAGCAGTCACGCGGCACGATGTACCCGTCTTCCTTGTCCCATTTGGCGTGTTTGACACCGACATTCTCGGCCGGAATCATCTCGCAGTTGAACATCACGTCCTTGCTGCGGTATTTCTTGTTGAGGCGCTCGATCATCCCGAGGACTTCCTGGACGAAGGCCACGTAGTCCGGGTTGTCGGTGATGCGGATGCCCAGGAATTCGGCGGCTTCCACCAGGCCGTTCACGCCGATGGTCAGGTACTGGCGGCCGATGTTGATGAAGCCCGCGTCGAAGAGCGGCAGCATACCCTTGGCCTGCAGGTCGGCCAGGTTGGCATTGTAGGCCAGCTGCACCTTGTGCATCAGTTCCACCACCTCCTCGAGGAATTCCATATAGGGGATGCCTTTCTTGAAGGCATGCTGGACGCAGCGGTTGAGATTGATCGTCAGCACGCTCTTGCTGCCGGTGCTCACGCCGCCGGCGCCGAGGGTGTAGCTGAAGCCGTTGTCCTGGATCTCGTTGCGCAGGCGGCAGCAGGAGGCCAGCGAGTCGGCGTTGTCGCTCATGTAGGTGAAGAAGCTGTGGCCTTCGCTGTACATCTGTGCGGTCCAGTCGGCGTATTCGGGATCTTTGGCGTCGCCGTTTTCCGTCAGCAGGGCCATCGTCTCGACCGGGAAGGTGAGGATGGTCTTCGTGCGCTCGGCATTGAACCATTTCATGAAGCGCTTCTGGAGCCAGGAAAGCGAATCCCAGTGCGGACGACTGCCGTCGGGGAAGATGAAATCGCCGAAGATGCTCTGGAAATAGAAGCGGTCATAGTAGGAAATGTTCCAGAACACGGACTGGAAATTGCGGGCACCGGTAGGCTGGTTGATGGAATAGACGATCTGCTCGAAGCAGTCGGTGATGACCTTGTCGATGCTCCGGCGCTTTTTGGACAGGTCCACGACCTCGTCGGCACGCTGGTAGTAGTCTTCCCCGTATTCCTGTTCGATGAAATAGTTCATGTACATCAGGAATTCAGGCGTGGCGCAGGCGCCGCTCAGCATGCTGGAGACGATGAACACCAGGTTCACGAATCCGCCGCAGAAGCTCTTGAGGTTGGTCGGCGGCGTGGAGTTGCCGCCCAGAGGAATGGTGCCCTGGAGGAGCCAGGGGTACATCGTGATGCTGGCGCAGTAGTTGGCCAGGCTGGTCTCGTCGTTCTTGTAGATGTAGTGCTTGTTGAGCAGGTCAAGGTAGCGGTCCGACAGTTCCTTGCCGTACATCTCGCGGATGCGGTCGGTCAGCAGGCGGCGGTTGAGCCGGATGAAGCTGGCCTTGGGCAGTTCGCCGATGAGGGTGGCGATGTTCTTCTTCTCGACGTTGGCGTTGGCGTCGTATTTGCTGCCGGTGGCCGGGTTCGAGGCCGAGCAGTAGTCGATCAGGAAGTTCAGGCGGTCGCGGACTTCGCGGTCTTCGGTGTGGTGCTGCCGGTAGAGCATATAGGCTTTCGCCACGGCGAAGTAGCGCTCGCTCATCAGCGAGACTTCCACCTGGTTCTGGATTTCTTCGACGTGCATCCCGTTGGAAATGTGCACGCGGCTGAGGATGTTGGTCAGGGTCTCTTCAGTTGCGAAACTGCCGGAAGCCAGGAAAGCCTTCCGGATGGCGTTCTTGATCTTGTCAAGCGAGAAAGGGGCGCGTTTACCGTCCCTTTTGATGATGTAAAGGTCAGTATATTCCATAGTTATATCCCAACGGGGGTAAATGTGATGTGTTGTCGGGTTTACAAAGTTAAACAAAAAATAGCCGGTTGGTACTCCAACCGGCTAAATTTTGTAACAAAAATGTTTTTGTTATCTGAACTTCAGGAATTCAACGTCCTTCGAAGCGCGCTCAGCGAGTTTCTCGTTCTTCTTGACAATTTCCATGGCTGCATTGTAGGCGTTCACATCACCCTTGCGGGCAGCGATGATGGCCTTCTTGTAGTTGCAGTACGGGCAGTTGCCCTTGATGGTCTCGGAGGCCTTGTCGAGCTGGTTGGTCAGGATGTAGGCGATGGTCTCGTTGTGCGTACCGCTGCCGGCCAGCTTGGTGGCGGCTTCGTTGTACTTGCCCTTGAAGATGTCGATCGTACCCTGGTTGATCTTGCCGTGCTTGCAGCTGACCTTGGAGAACCAGTTAGCAGCTTCGTCGAGTTTGCCGTCACGCATGGCGAGGACACCCATCACGTTGTTGTAGCAGTTGCCTTCCTTCTTGTCCATCTTGGCGAAAGCATCCTTGGCGGCCTTGTTGTCACCCTTGTCGAGGTAAGCCACGCCGAGGTTGTATTTGGCCTTGTCGGTGCCGTATTTGTCAACGGCCTTCTTGTAGATGGCGATCTTGGCGTCGATATCCTTGGCGTTGGCGGCGGCACGCAGGAGGGCGGGCTCGTCGAGCACGTCGATGTTGTTCTCAACCAGGTCGGCCAGTTCTTCAGCGGTGTAGTTGGTGTACTCCACATTGGTGATGAAGCGGGCGCGGCGCAGCTGCGGGAGGATGTTGGTCTTCAGTGCGGAATAGACCGACGACATGTTCTTGATCTCACGTTCGCGGACATTCGGGTCGCTGTACATCGACAGGACGCGGAGGATGAGTTCCTTGTCTTCGATGTTGGAGTTGTTCACCAGTTCCTGGAAGCCTTCCCAGTCCTCACCGATGGTGCGGGAAGAGACTTCGCCGGCGTTGAGCTTCTTGGTGATCTTGTCGAAGGCCTTGGAAGCGCTCTTCTCACGGTTGGCGGAGAGCTTGTTGTTGAGGGCCTCGGGGCCGTCCGGGGAGGCGTAGGCAACGATCTCGGTGCCCTTGATCTCGCGGCGGTCATCGCTGGCGAGCGCCTTGAGAGCTTCCTGGAAGTCTTTCACGTCGTTGCTCTTGAGCTCGGAGTTACGGACGTCGGAGCTGTTGATCAGATACATGATCTGGGCCTCGGCGGTCTCCGGGATCACTTCCTGGTAGCCGTCTGCCAGATAGTGGTAGCTGCCTTCGCAGTCGGCGAGCATGTAGGTAGTGTTGGCACCGTCCGCGATCTTGATGTCGGCGGGATATTCATACTCGTTACCTTTGTAATAAACCTTCGCACGGCCGACGAGTTCGGATTTCTCCATACCCGGCACATAGTCGAAATGCACCTTCTCGGTGATGGTCGCACCGGCCTTGGTGACGGTCTTGAAGTTGTCGGTGATCTTTTCACCCTGATAGGTGAACGGCTTGCCGACGGCTTCACCGCCGACATAAAGGATGACCGGGGTAACTTCGAGGGTGGCCTTCGGGAGGAAATACTCCGGCGGGAAGGTCACGGAAACGGTAGCATCGATCTTGCCGTCGACGACCTCAAGCACTTCCGGATTGCACTTGATGGTGATCGAGTCGGCCGCATCGATCATCTTCTGGGCCTGATTGCAGGAAGCAAGCCCGAACGAAACAACTGCGATGAGCAGCAGGCTGATGAGTGATTTTTTCATAAAAACGTTTTTATTTGAGATTTGTTGGTTTAGTTCATTCGTCTGGTAATATCTCACAAATATAATACATTTTTTCGTAACTTTGCAACTATGGATTTGAATCAGATCAAGCAGCGCTTCGGTATCATCGGCAGCGACCCCGAGCTGGAACGGGCCCTGGAAATCGCCCGCCAGGTGGCGCCCACCAACCTCTCCGTGCTGGTCACGGGCGAGAGCGGCGTGGGCAAGGAGGTCATTCCACAGATCATCCACCAGTACAGCGCGCGCAAACATAACGTCTATCTGGCCATCAACTGCGGCGGCATTCCCGAAGGAACCATCGACTCCGAACTTTTCGGTCACGAGAAAGGCTCCTTCACCGGCGCCATCGAAACCCGCAAAGGCTATTTCGAGGAAGCCGACGGCGGCACCCTCTTCCTCGACGAGGTGGCGGAACTCCCCCTCTCCACCCAGGTGCGCCTGCTCCGCGTCCTGCAGACCGGTGAATTCATCAAGGTCGGCTCGGCCAAGGTGCAGAAGACCAACGTCCGCGTGGTGGCCGCCACCAACGTCAACCTGCTGAATGCCATCCGCGACGGCAAATTCCGCGAAGACCTCTACTACCGCCTGTGCACGGTGCCCATCACCGTACCGCCGCTGCGCGAACGCAAGGGTGACATCCACCTTCTTTTCAAGAAATTCGCCCTCGACTTCGCCGACCAGAACATGGTGCCGGCCATCCGGCTGACGCCTGACGCTCAGGAAATGCTCCGCACCTACCGCTGGCCCGGCAACGTGCGGCAGCTCCAGAGCGTGGTCAACCGCATCTCCGTCCTGGAGACCAACCGGACGGTCTCGGCCGAGGTGCTGGCCCGCTATCTTCCGTCGGAAGGCTCCTCCGCCCTGCCCGTACGCACGGGCGAATCGGGCGCCGACTACCTGAGCGACCGCGACATCATCTTCAAGATCCTCTACCAGCTGCGCCACGAAATCGACGAGATCAAGGCGCGGCTCGACGAAAGCCCGCTGCCGCACGAGCCGGAAGAAATGCCAAGCGGCCCGGGCCATCTGCTCATCAGTCCGGAAGACGTCCATTCCAGCAGCACGGAAAGCGCCGAACCCGTTTCCATCCAGGAAGTCAGCGCCGAACTCATCCGCAAGGCCCTGGAGCGCCACGGCGGACGGCGGAAAAAGGCCGCCGAGGAACTCGGCATTTCCGAACGGACCCTCTACCGCAAAATCAAAGAACTCGGCATCCAATGAAAAAGACCACCCGTATCGCCCTGGTCCTTGCCGCCGCCCTCGCGACGCTGGCCGCCTGCGGCATCTACTCGTTCAGCGGCACCTCCATCCAGCCCGATGTCAAGACCATCTGCATCGAACCCGTTGTCAACAAGGCCACCAAGATCAACCCGTCCCTGGCCAACCAGATCACCGAGGAGCTCAACGACAAATTCCGCAAGCTCACCAAACTGGAGCAGGTGACCGAAGAAGGCGACCTCAACCTGCTGGTGACCATCGAATCGTACGACGTGCGCGCCGCCGCCGTGACCGCCAACGAGGTGGCCGCCCTCAACCGGCTCACCGTCACCTGCAAGGTGAAGTTTACAAATGTACTCCACCCCGAAGATAACCTGGAGCAGTCGTTCGCCAGCTACGAAGACTACGACTCCAACAACCCGCTCGACATGGTGGAAGGACAGCTCTGCGAGACCATCGTCAAGAAGCTCGTGGACGATATATTCAACGCAACCGTCGCCCAATGGTAGAACTCGCCCGCCTTTCCTCCGCCGAACTCCAGCAGCTGCTGGAAGACCGCCCGTGGTTTACCGTGGCACGGCGGGAAGCCATCGCCCGGCAGGGCGATGACGAAGCCGCCCTGCGCCGGGCCGTGGGCCGCGACGCCATCTTCTTCCTCTCGCGCGACGAGATGCTCCGCCTGCTTACCGGCAAGGTCCGGGAGCCCGAGCCCGCCGCCGAAGAGAAGCCCGCCCGTTCCCAGTACTACGTCGTGGGCGGCGACTATTTCGGACAGGAAGACTTCGAGCGGCTGGAGCAGGAAGGCTTTTCCGTCACCACGCCGGTGTTCGGAGCCAATGCCGGCAGCGTCGATTACGCCCCCGCCGTCGCCGAAGAAGTGGACCGCGACCGCACGATGGTCAGCGAAACCCTGGCCGAAATCTATGTCCAGCAGGAGCTTTATCAGCGAGCCATAGCCATTTACGAGAAACTTATTTTGTTATTTCCAGAAAAAAGTGCTTATTTTGCGTCTCTTATCGAAAAAGTAAAAAATAAAAAACAATAAAACTATGCAAGCAGCATACATCACTCTCTCCATCATCATCGTGATTGCGAGCATTTTGCTGACCATCGTCGTCCTGCTCCAGAACTCCAAGGGCGGCGGACTGGCAGCCAATTTCGCGACCGGCAACCAGACCTTCGGCGTCCGCCAGACCGCGGACTTTCTCGAGAAAGCCACCTGGACCCTGGCCGCTGTCGTCATCGTCCTGAGCGTCGTGGCCACTTTCGTGATCCCGCAACGCAGTTCGCGCCACTCCAATATCAAGAACCAGATCGAGCAGACGGTTCCCGTGGAAGGCGCCCCTGAAATCCCGGTGACCCCGGCCGAACCGGCCCCGGAAGGAGAATAACAGCGATAATTGAGCAAAAAAAGCGCTGCCGGCTGGCAGCGCTTTTTTTATAACCACTCTGTATGGAAAAGCCCCATCAGGGTCAGGACTGTCACGACCGTCAGGGCGATGATCCACAGGAGGAAGATCACCAGGCCCGGCCGCCAGCGCGGCGTCCGCAGGTCGAAGATCATCATGATGCCGCCGTAGAGCATCCCCACGAAAGGCAGGAAGCAGGACAGCAGCACCGCGACCCGGTACAGGACCGAGGAGACCAGCGGCAGGGCGCCCGGCGCATTGAAGGCGAGCTCGTCCCGGATTTCCTCCAGGATATTCCAATCAAAGATGGTCTGGCCGAAGAGGGCGGCCAGGCCGAAAGTCAGGCCGCATACAGCCGTCAGCAGCAACAGGCAGCCGATTCCGATGCGCAGCACGCGACCCAGACCGCTGCCGACCGGCTGGCTGGCCGGGGCGGCGGGAGCCGCCGCTGCGGCACCTGCCGGTGGATTGCTGATCCCCAGCTCCCAGCGCTGCTGCACCGTCCGGGCCTCCGGCATGGCGATCCAGAGGATGACATACAGGACCGGTACAGACAGATTGAGCGAAAAACTGTCGAAGCTATGCCAGCTGTCGCAGCCCAGCACTACGCCTGTCAGTATAAACAAGCCAATAAAAATGATGCGGATGAGCACCACGTCGATCTTGAAATACGCAGCCAGTCCGCTGCACACGCCGCCGATCATCTTGTTGGTAGGGTCGCGGTAGAGACGTTTCTTCTGTTTCCCCTTCTCGTCCTTGCCATCCACCGCACCCGGCATTTTTGGCTGCGGATCGTCTTCCGCCTCGATGGCCGACGGTTTGCCGAGAATTTCGATGATGCGGCGGACTTCCTCGACCGAGGCCACGCCGTCATCCGCACATTTCTCATAGAGAAGCTCCGCCATCCGTTCTTCGAAGCCTTCCATCACCTCGCTGCCGCCTTCCAGCGGTGCATAGTGCGCCTCCAGTTCATCCAGGTATTCCCGGACGATGGTGTAAGCCTCTTTTTCCAGCGTGAAGGCGTAGCCGCCGATGCTTACTTTCTCAACTTCCATCATGACTTCAAGGTTTTGATGGTTTCGACAAGATCCGTCCACGAGGCGTCCATCTCCTGCAGGAGCAGGCGGCCGTCCTCACTGATGCAATAGTATTTCCGCGGCGGTCCCTGCGGGGACTCCTCCCAGCGGTAGGTCAGCGCTCCCTGGTTCTTGAGCCGGATGAGCATCGGATAGAGGGTCCCCTCGACCACGATCATGTTGGCCCCTTTCAGTTCCTCGATGATCGCGGAAGCATAGGCTTCCTTCTTGTCCAGGATGCTCAGGATGCAATACTCAAGCACCCCTTTGCGCATCTGGGAGCGAATGTTTTCCGTATTGAGTTCCATCATCTTAGCGCTTGCTGCTGTCCGTGAATTTGGCCAGATTCTCGGCCGTGGTCTCCAGGCCGCGGAGTTCGCATTTCTGGGCCGGCGTCAGGGCTTTGGGCGCCACGATCCAGATAATCAGGTAGAGCCAGAAGCCGAAGCTGCCGGCCAGCAGCAGGGCCAGGAAGACGATGCGGATCAGGGTCACATCAATGTCGAAATAGGCAGCCAGGCCGCTGCACACGCCGCCGATCTTGCGGCTTTCCACATCCAGATACAGTTTTTTGACAGGGGTGCTCATAGTTTTTTCCTCCATATTTTCATTGTTTTCAAATTCGGGTTTCCCGTCGGGCATGCCGAGCTGGGCGGTAATCCGGTTCACGAGGGCCAGACTCACGGACTGCTGGCCTGAACCGAGGTTTGAGAGCAGAAGCTCCGCGATGCGGGCTTCGATGTCGTCCATCACCTCGCCGCCCTGCTCCTCCGTGAGACGGGAGCGGAAGGTGTCGAGGTAGTTCTTGAGGCGTTCGTGCGCATCTTCATCGATGATGAAGCTTTTGCCGCCGAGGCCGATGTTGAGGGTCTTTTTCATAGCGTCAGTTCCCGTCCCCGGTAGAAATCGAGCAGGCGGGTTTGATAAAGGAATTCGTAACGGGCCTGTGCCAGGTCGGAGCAGGCTTTAAGATATTGGTTTTTGGATTCGTTGAATTCGGTGATCGAGGCTTTGCCGTTCTCGTATTTCGCCTGGGTGAGGGCGAAGCTCTCGCCCGCGGCGGCGGCGGCCTGCGTGCCGCTTTCGAACTTGCTCTGCGCGGCCAGGGCGTTGTACCAGGCCTGCTGGATCTCCTTGTAGAGTTGTTTCTTCGCCGTTTCGAGCTGCAGCTGCTGATTGTCGTAGCTGATGCGCGCGGTCTTCACCTGGTTGCGGTTGGCCATGCGCGAGAAGATCGGGACGTTGAGCGACAGGCCGACATACTGGCTGAAGTTGTTGCCCAGCTGCTCGAAGAAGGTCTTCGACGGGTAGCCCGAACTGGTATAGTAGTTCGTTCCGAGGCCGCCGTTGAGCGAGAGCGAAGGCAGGTAGCCGCTGCGGGCCAGGTCGATGTTGCGTTCCGCATAGGCCAGCCGGGTCTCCTCGGCCCGCACGGCGGGCTTGATGCCGACGGCTTCCTCATAGATGGCCTCCGGTCCGGCAGGCATCGGAACGGCCAGCACGTCGTCATCGGGGACCACCACGTCGAACCCTTCGGGCGAAGGCAGTTCCAGCAACTGGGCCAGGTCGAGCCGGGCCAGGCGGAGGTTGTTGTCGGCCTGCACGCAGGTCAGGCGGCTGTGCGCCAGCGTGGCTTCCTGCGCGGCCACCTCGGCGGCCGTCGATTTTCCGTTGGCCTTCAGGGTCTCGAGCCGGACCATCTGCAGTGAATCGATCTCGATCTGGCGCTGCGCCACGGCGAGGATCTCCCGGTTATAGAGAATCTGCACGTAGGCCTTGGCCACGGCCACGCGGATGTCGTCTTTCGCCTTTTCCAGGTCGACCGTCGCCGCTTCGAGGTTCAGCTTGCTGAGTAAAATGTTGTTGCGCAGGCGAAAGCCGTTGAACAGGGTCATATCGGCGACCAGGCTGAACGAGGTGTTGGTCGTATTTGTGTTGGCGTAGGTGTTGTCGGCGGTCAGGCCGCGGCCGAACGAGAAGTTCTGCGACGCGCTGCCGTGCACGCCCGGAAGCCGGTTGTTTTCCGCCGTATTGACGTCGACCTCGCGCTGCAGAACCTGCAGGGCGCTCCGCTGCACGCTCAGGTTGTGGTCGAGCGCGTAGCCGATGCAATCCTGTAGCGTCCAGATTTTTTCCTGGGCACCGGCGAGATGCCCGGTCAGGCCGGGTAGGACGAAGGTCATCCAAAGAATGATGATCAGATGCTTTTTCATATTACTTCTCTTCAATGATCTGGTTGCCGCGGACGATGTCGCCTTCCTTGAGGCCTTCCTTGACTTCGATGTTGAGACCGTCGCTGATGCCGGTGACGACGCTTGTGCGGGCGTATTTGCCGTCGGCACCCTTCAGCCAGACGAAGGTCGAGTCGCCGGCGAATTCCAGGGCGCTTTCCGACACGGAGAGCACCTGCTCGACCCGCTGGAGCACGATCTCCGCATTGGCGCTATAACCCGAGCGGATGGTCTTGCCGGGGTCGGTCCGCACGGCGGCCTTGATTTCAAACTGGTTGGTGCCGTTGCTTTCCACCGCCTTCGGCGAGATGTACTCCAGCGTGGCGTCGAACGAGTAGTCCTGCAGAGCACCGATCGTGATGACCACCGGCATGCCTTCCGACAGGGCGCCGACCTCGGTCTCGTCGATCTGGCCGTCGAAGATCAGGTCGTTCATATCGGCCACGGTGGCCACGGTCGTACCGTCATTCATCGTGTTGGCCTGGATCACGGAGTTGCCCACTTTCACGGGGATGTCGAGGATCAGGCCGGTCACGGTGGAGCGCACCAGCGTGGAGCTCGACTTGGCGTTGGCCTTCGACACGCCGTCGCGGATCACTTCCAGGGCGTCCTGAGCGGCAGCCCGCTCTTCCTTGGCCTGGTTGTACTGCTGGAGCACTTTGTCGTATTCGTCGTCGCTCACCAGGTTCTTGTCGTGCAGAGCTTTCTCGCGCTCCAGATTGGTCGCGGCCTGCTTGAGGTTGATATCGGCCAGGCGTACGCGGCTCTGGGCGGAGCTCAGCGAGTTCATGTCGGGGATGACCTTCAGCTTGGCGATCACCTCGTTCTGCTGCACCGGCTGTCCCGCCTCCTTGTAGAGTTCGGCGATGATGCCGTTGATCTGCGGCTTGATGTTCACCTCGTTGCGAGGCACAATCTTGCCCGTGACCACGGCGCTCCGCTGTATGTCGGCACGCGCCACGGTGACCTCCTGATACTGCAGTTCCTTTGGTTTGGAATTCCAGAACAGGAAGAGGAAGGTTCCGAGGAACACAATCGCGATCAGCGCGACCAGAATGTACTTGAAAATGCGTTTCATATCGTTTGTTACAGTTTTATTATTCGTCTCTCATCGCATCGACCGGTTTGATCTTCATCGCCCGCAGGGCGGGTGTCAGGCCAGCCAGCACGCCCAGCACGCTCAGCAGCAGCGCCGACACGATGGCCGTCCAGAAACTGATCTGGAACACGGCCTGGTGCTTGGTCAGGGCCTCCACCACGTTGAGGATCAGCACCGAGAACACGATGCCCGCACTGCCGGCGGCCAGGGTCAGCGCCACGCTCTCCCAGATGATCTGCGAGAGGATGTCGCGCGGCACGGCGCCGATGGCCCGGCGGATGCCGATCTCCACGGTCCGCTCGCGCACCGTCACCATCATAATGTTGCTCACGCCCACTGCGCCGGCCAGCAGCGTGCCGATGCCCACCAGCCAGATCAGGAAGTTCACGCCCCGGAAGAGCCGGTCGATGATGCCGAATATCTGCTCGGTATTGATGAGCGGCATCGCCAGGTTGTCGGTCGGGTCGAACTGGTGCTCGCGGGCCATGATGCTCCGCACCCGGCTCTCCAGCGAACTCATCTTCACGCCCGGCTTGCCCGACATGCAGATCAGGTCGACGTTCTGGCCGCGATGATAGAGCTTTGCCGCCAGCGAGTACGGGACCAGCACGGCGTCGGACGACTGGCCGTTGATATTCAGATTGCCGGACGAAACGTCCACGCCGATCACTTGCAGGAAGATGGATCCTACCTGGATGAATTCGCCGCACGGATTGCCGCCCTGCGGGAAGAGGTCGTTGTAGATACGCTTGCCCAGCACGCAGACCTTGCGGACCTGCTCCACGTCCGCATCGCTGATGGTGCGGCCGTACTTGAGGATCGGCTCCTCGATCATATGATAGTCGCCGGCGATGCCCTTCACGTTGGGCGCGGCGGTGTTGCCTTGATAATAAGCGGTCTGGCTCCACATACTCACGATCGGAGCCACGGCGTCGAGTTCAGGGACCAGGGCCTTCAGGCGCTGCACGTCCCGGGTGTTCATATTCCAGTAACGGCCTTCCTTCATTCCCTTGTAAGGCTTCGAGGTATTGGAAGAGATCATCACCATCGTGTTAGTGGCGAAGCCTTCGAAATTCATCGAAAGCATCTGCTTGAGGCCCTGGCCGCCGCCCACCAGGAACAGGAGCATGAACAGGCCCCAGAAGATGCCGAAGCCGGTGAGGATCGTCCGCCGCTTGTTGCGGAAGAGCGAATCGCCGATCTCGCGGAACGTATCGATGTCCAGACGGTGTCTCATCTTACTCGGCCCTCAACGCTTCGATGGGTTTGACTTTGGCGGCCTTCATGGCCGGGAAGATGCCGGCCACGGTGCCGGCGATGATCAGGACGACGGTTGCGCCGATGGCCGTGCTCAGGCCGACCGTCGGATTCTCGAGCATCTTGAAGCTCTCGCCGAAGAGCTCCACCTTCGACTGTCCGACCGTCAGATCCAGCACCTTGCAGGCGATCATGCCCAGCAGCATGCCGATGTAGCCGAAAAAGGCCGTAATCAGGATGCTTTCGGTAACGATCAACTTCAGGATATTGCCCGGGCGGGCGCCCAGGGCCTTGCGGATGCCGAACTCGTGGGTCCGTTCCTTCACGGTGATCAGCATGATGTTGCTCACGCCCACGATGCCGCTCACCAGCGTAAACAGGCCGATGATCCAAAGGGCCGTGATCAGCAGCGAGCGGCCTTTCTCCATCTGGATGCTCTGCGTGAAGCGGTTCCAGATCCAGAAGGCCCGTTTGTCATCGGGCGCGACCCGGTGCGCCGCGTTCAGCGAGGCGCGGATCTCGTCTTCGAAGGCCTGGGCTTCGGCTTCGGTCTCCAGATCGTGGAACGAGATGTTGAGTTCGTCGATTCGGTTGCCCAGGCTGAACAGGTGCTTGTAGGTGGAATAGGGAATATAGACGGCGCGGTCGTCCTCGTTTTCGGCACCGTGGCGGATGCCGACGATGACGAAGGACAGGTTGCCCACTTTGATCCGCTTGCCCAGCAACCGGTCATAATCCATACTGCCGGAGAGGAAGTTTTTGGCGTGGAGATGCGTGATGACGGCCACCTTCCGCCGGGACTTCATGTCTCTCTCGTTGATGAAGCGGCCGGCGTGCATCTGGATCCGGTCCACCTTTTCGACATCCGGCATACAACCGGTCAGCACGATGTTCCGGAAGTAGCGGCGGCCATAGGTCATCGCGTAGCCGCCCTGCGTCGCCTGCGTGGAAACCTTGTCCACGTGATCGGCGAAGGCGGGCTGCCGAAGCATCTCCATATCCTGTTCGGTCATCCGGATGCGGCGGCCTTGCTTCAGGCCGTCGTACGGCTTGGAAGTGACGCCGGGAAACACGTTCATCGTATTGGTAGCGAAATCGTCGGAATCGCCCATGAACGCGTTGAGCAGGCCGTTGCCGGCGCCCAGCAGCACGATCAGCATAAAGATGCCCCACGCCACGGCCAGACCCGTCAGGCAGGTGCGCACCTTGTTGCGCCGGATGGACTCCCAGATTTCGATGAAGAGGTCGCGCATCGCTTTCTCCTTATTTCATAATGGTATCGGCGCCGAACACCGAACTGTGGTGCTGGCGGTTGTCTTCGATCTTTTCGATGAGGCCGTCCTTGATGTGGACGATCTTGTCGGCACAGTTGGCCACGCCGCTCTCGTGGGTTACCACGATGATGGTCACGCCGTCCTCGCGGTTAAGCCGCGTGAGGAGATCCATCACTTCAACGGAAGTCTTGGAGTCGAGAGCGCCGGTCGGTTCGTCGGCCAGGATGATTTCCGGGTGCGTGATCAGCGCCCGGGCGATCGCCACGCGCTGCTTCTGGCCGCCCGACATCTCGTTCGGATAGTGCGAGGCCCAGTCGGTGAGGCCCATCTTCTCGAGGTAAGCCATCGCCGCTTCGTGGCGGCGATGACGGCTTACCCCCTGGTAGAACAGCGGAAGTTCCACATTCTCGACGGCCGTCTTGAAGCCGATGAGATTGAACGACTGGAACACGAACCCGATCATCTCGTTGCGATAGGTCGCGCTTTCGCGCTCGCTCAGGTTCTTGATGAGCTTGCCGGCCAGGTGATACTCCCCTTCGTCATAATTGTCGAGGATGCCCAGGATGTTGAGCAGAGTCGACTTTCCCGATCCGGAAGCGCCCATGATCGACACGAATTCTCCCTTCTCAATCTCCAGATCGATCCCCTTCAGCACGTGGAGCGGCTGCCCATTGTCGTAAGTCTTGTGGACTCCCTTGAGTTCGATTAGCATACAGTGTTTAGTTTTGACGCTGCAAAGATATATAAAAATTTCAGTACCTTGTATCACAAAGTACCTATTTTTTAAAAATATTTTTTATTTTCAGCCTCTACTTCTCCCGCCCGACAATCGTCGCCTTCTCTTGCGCTGCAACGGACACAGCTGAAAATCAAGCTATTACACAAAGTGATCCCCCTTTATTTCAGGGGGATCACTTTACATAAGTCGCTGAATGACTGATGTGTACATTGCAGCGCAAAAAGAGGTGGTGGTCAGTCGAGCTTGAGGACCGCCATAAACGCAGACTGGGGCACTTCCACCTGGCCGATCTGGCGCATGCGCTTCTTGCCCTGTTTCTGTTTTTCGAGCAGTTTGCGCTTGCGGGTGATGTCGCCGCCATAGCATTTGGCCGTCACATCCTTGCGGACCTGACGGACCGTCTCGCGGGCGATGATCTTCGCGCCGATGGCCGCCTGGATGGCGATGTCGAACTGCTGGCGGGGGATGAGTTCCTTGAGCTTTTCGCAGATCTTGCGGCCGAAGTCGTAGGCGTGGTCCTGGTGGATGAGCGTCGAGAGGGCGTCGGCCGGTTCACCGTTGAGCAGGATGTCGAGCTTGACGAGTTTGGCCGGACGGAAACCGATGACGTGGTAGTCGAACGAGGCGTAACCCTTGGAGATCGATTTGAGCTTGTCGTAGAAGTCGAAGACGATTTCCGAGAGCGGCATCTCGTAGGTCAGCTCCACGCGGTCGGCCGTCAGGTAATGCTCGCTCTTGAGGATACCGCGCTTGTCGAGGCAGAGTTTCATGATCGGGCCGTAGAATTCGCTCTTGCTGATCACCTGCGCCTGGATGAAAGGTTCCTCGATGTGGTCGATGAGCGTCGCGGCCGGCAGGCCCGACGGGTTGTGGACGTCGATGACGGCGCCCTGTGTGGTATATACCTTATAGGAAACATTCGGGACGGTCGTCACCACGTCCATGTCGAATTCCCGGAAGAGGCGCTCTTGCACAATCTCCATGTGGAGCAGGCCCAGGAATCCGCAGCGGAAACCGAAGCCCAGGGCCAGCGAGCTCTCCGGTTCGAAGACGAGCGAGGCGTCGTTGAGCTGGAATTTCTCCAGCGAGGCACGCAGGTCCTCATATTGGTCCGCCGTCACGGGGAACATGCCCGCATAGAGCATCGGCTTCACATCCTCGAAGCCGGCGATGGCTTCCTTGCAGGGGTTCGCCACGTGCGTGATGGTATCGCCCACCTTCACCTCCACGGCCGTCTTGATGCCCGAGATGATGTAGCCCACCGAGCCGCAGGGAATTTCGCCCGTCGGGCAGAGTTTCATCTTGAGCACGCCCACCTCGTCGGCCGTGTATTCCTTGCCCGTGTTGACGAACTTCACGCGGTCGCCCGTACGGATCGAGCCGTTTTCGACTTTGAAATAAGCGATGATGCCGCGGAAGGAATTGAACACCGAATCGAAGATCAGGGCCTGCAGCGGCGCCTGGGGATCCCCCTTCGGCGCGGGGATGCGGTCCACGATGGCGTCGAGGATGGCATCCACGCCTTCGCCCGTACGGGCCGAGGCCAGCAGCACGTCGTCCGGATCGCAGCCCAGCAGGTCCACCACCTGGTCGCGCACCACATCGACCATCGCCGCATCCATGTCGATCTTGTTGAGCACGGGGATGATCTCCAGATCGTGCTCGATGGCCAGGTAGAGGTTCGAGATCGTCTGTGCCTGGATGCCCTGCGTGGCATCGACCACCAGCAGCGCCCCTTCGCACGAAGCGATGGCGCGCGATACCTCGTAGGAGAAATCCACGTGGCCGGGGGTGTCGATCAGGTTGAGGACATATTGCTCACCGCCGCGGCTGTAGTTCATCTGGATGGCGTGGCTCTTGATCGTGATGCCCTTCTCCCGTTCCAGATCCATCGAGTCCAGCACCTGGTTTTCCATTTCCCGCTGGTCGAGCGTATGTGTCCGCTCGAGCATGCGGTCCGCCAGCGTGCTCTTGCCGTGGTCGATGTGCGCAATGATGCAAAAATTCCGGATGTTCTTCATGCCGCAAAGATAGACAAAAAAAGCGGCTCTCGCCGCTTCTTTTATTCTTCTTTCTTAGGCCGCTGGGGGTGCGGCTTGCGCAGGTTGTTGATCATCCGCTGCTGGAAGGCCTCTTCCGCTTGATAGAGTTTGGCCACCTTGCGGATGGGCAGCACCTGTTTGAATTTGGGATACCAGTCGGACAGGACCTGGTTGGAGGCCTTGTAAGCCTGGACATACGCATCGACTTTCTTTTCAAGCTCCTTGTCGGAGAGTTCGTCGGCTTTTTTGCCGCGGAATTCACCGAAAGCTTCGCGCATCTGTTTGTTTGCGGCGTGGGCCTCTTTCCAGCACTGGTTGTACACGGGCCAGAAAACCTGGGCTTCTTCGGGAGTCAGGTCAAGCTCCTGGGTAATGAAGGCAATCTTCTCAGACTGGATGCGTTCCCATTCTTTCTTGCGCTGCTCTTCACTGGACTTGCCCTGCGGCTGCGCAAACAGAAGGACGGCCGCAAAAAGGCAAGTGGTAATTGCAATGAACTTTTTCATTTTCAAACCGATTAATACGATTGTGCGTAAATGGCGGCCAGGTCGGCATAGGTGAGTTCGGAGGTCAGGTAGCTAACCAGGGTCTCTTCGTCGATTTCGCCGGTCTCGTCGGCCGGCTCGGCCGTCTGGTAATAATTGATGATCGAAAGGGGACGGATCATCTGCTCTTCGGCCGATGCATAGTCCTCGACAGAGGTGGTACCGGTTCCGCGGTCGAGCGTATGCGTGAGAGAAAGGACTCCGTATCCCATTCCGAAAATCAAAGCGAACATCGCGGCGAGCGTGAGGGCGGGCTTGAGGATCCGCCACGCCGGACGCTTCGGGCGCTCTTCGGCGAGCGCCTGATCCTGAGCAGCGATGCGAGCCAACATACGATCCTCCAGGGAATCGAAGTATCCTTCAGAAACCCGGAAAGGATTGTCGTGAAGCTCGCGGCTGCTTAAGAAATCTCTTTGTTCGTTCATATGACTCTTAGACTGCAAGGTTTCGCAAAAGTTTAATTTCAATTCAATACTTTGCTTCGAGCGACTCCTTCATCCACGCCTTGACCTTCTCATAGGCATGATGATAGGAGGCTTTCAGCGCACCTTCCGAAGTCTCCAGCACCTGGGCGATCTTCTCATAGGGCATTTCTTCGAAATAGCGGAGCAGGAAGACGGCTTTCTGCTTGGGCGGGAGCTTGGCGATGGCCTGGTGAAGGGCGGTCTGCACCTGGTCGCCGTCGAACCAGGGGTCGGACGGCAAGCGGTCGGCCGCTTCGAGACCGGCATATTCGCCGCGGGTCTGCTGGCGCGACAGGAAGGAGAGGGTTTCGTTGGTGGCGATCCGGTAGAGCCAGGTGTAGAGCTGGGCGTCGCCGCGGAAATTCTCGAGCGAACGCCAGGCTTTCAGGAATGTATTCTGGAGACAGTCGTCGGCATCGTCGGCATCGAGCACCATGCGGCGGATGTGCCAGTAGAGGCGCTCCTGGTATGAGCGCACAAGAAGGCGGAACGCCTCTTCGCGTCCGCCTTCCCTGTACAGTTCAAGTATTTCCCGGTCCGTTGCCATCAAAATGACAGCGCGGCCTCGATGATATGTGCGGCGTCGAGTCCGTAGGCGGCCATCAGTTCAGCGGGTTTGCCGCTTTGACCGAACTGGTCGTCAATGGCTACGAAACGCATCGGCGTGGGGCACGCTGCCGCGAGCACTGCTGCAATTTCCTCGCCAAGTCCGCCGGCAATCAGGTGTTCTTCGGCCACGACGACCTTGCCGGTCTTGCGGGCCGAAGCGATGACGGCTTCCTTGTCGAGCGGCTTGATGGTCGCGATGTCGATCAGATCGACGCTGACGCCGCGAGCCTCCAGTTCCCGGGTCGCCTGGATGGCTTCCCACACGAGGTGGCCGGTGGCGAAAATCGACACGTCGCTGCCTTCTTCCAAGTGGATGGCCTTGCCGATCTCGAACGGCTCATCCGCCGGGGTGAAATTCGGCACGCCGGGGCGTCCGAAGCGCAGATACACGGGGCCGTTCCAGGCGGCGGCGGCGAGGGTCGCCGCCCGGGTCTGGTTGTAGTCGCAAGGGTTGAGGACCACCATGCCGGGCAGCTGGCGCATCAGGCCGATGTCTTCGAGGGTCTGGTGCGTAGCGCCGTCCTCACCCAAGGTGATGCCGGCGTGGGAGGCGGCGATCTTCACATTGGTCCGCGAATAGCAGACGGACTGGCGGATCTGGTCCAGCACGCGGGCTGTCGCGAAATTGGCGAAGGTGCCGATGAAAGGAATATAGCCCGCGATGGCGAGACCGGCCGCCATGCCGACCATGTTGGCCTCGGCGATGCCGACGTCGAAGAAGCGGTCGGGATGTGCCGCCGCAAAAGCGTCCATCTTGAGCGAACCTTTCAGGTCGGCGGTCATCGCAACCACCTTCGGGTTGCTGTCACCCAGGAGGGCCAGGCCTGCGCCGAAGCCCGAACGGGTATCTTTCTTACCGGTATCTATGTATTCTTTCATAAGGCAAAGTCTCCCATTGTTTCTTCCAGTTGTTTCATTGCTTCGGCGCACTGCTCCACGGAAGGATTCTTCCCGTGCCACTTGCAGGTACCGGCCATGAAATCGACGCCATGGCCCATTTCCGTATGCCAGAGGATCATCACCGGGGAGCCGAGGCGGCTGCGGGAACGGGCTTCCTTGAAGACCCGCTCGATGTCCGTGAAATCGTGTCCGTCGCCTTCCAGGACGGTCCAGCCAAAAGCTTCCCATTTGCTGCGCAGGTCGCCCAGGCCGGCGACATCTTCGACGCGGCCGTCGATCTGCTGGTGGTTCCAGTCGGTCATCGCGATGAGGTTGTCCACCTTATAGTGCGCTGCCGCCATCGCAGCCTCCCAGATCTGGCCTTCTTCGCTTTCGCCGTCGCCGATCAGGACATAGACGGTATGGGGGTCGCCTTTCATCCGTTTGGCCACGGCCGCACCGAGGGCCACCGACAGGCCCTGGCCCAGCGAACCGGCCGCCTGATTGACGCCCGGCAGGTTCTTGTCCACCGAAGGATGACCCTGGAGGCGGGAGCCATAGCGGCGGAAGGTGGCGAGCTCATCGACCGGGAAATAGCCCCGGCGCGCCAGCAGGCTGTAGAGCACGGGGGAAATGTGGCCGGCCGAGAGGAAGAACTGGTCAAGGCCTTCCCCGTCGCGGCGCCAGTTCTCCGGCGTGACGTTCATTTCTTTGAAAAACAGGTAAGTGAGGACATCCGTTGCGCTCATCGAGCCGCCCGGATGCCCCGAAGCGGCCGCCGTGACCATACGCACGATGTCCCGCCTGACCTGTGAAGCGATCTGTTCAAGTGTGTATTCCATAGTATAAGAAAGAGATGTTTCGATATCCGGATAACAAAGATACGAAACATCTCACATAAATCAAACAGGCTTCCGCTTCAGGCGATGTCCGTCTCGTGGACGCCGGAGCCGAATTGTCAATATTTCCTGCGAAGGTACGCCATTTTTTAGTATATTTGGAGATTAACTGAAGATTTCATGGCTGAGCGACATACTTTCCTGGCTTTCGACTGCGGTGCCACCTCCGGCCGCGCCGTACTGGGTTCGTTCGTAGGCGGCACTTTTTCCATGGAAGAAGTCTATCGGTTTCCGAACCAGACACTTGCGATCGGCGGACGGATCTATTGGGACGTGTATGCCCTGTACGGGCAGCTGCTGGCCTGCCTCCGGCAGCTGGGCCGGCAGGGAATCCGGCCGGATTCCATCGGCATCGATACCTGGGGCGTCGATTTCGGCTGCATCGCGGCCGACGGCACCCTGCTGAGCCTGCCCCGCGCCTACCGGGACCCTTACACGGCCGGCATTCCGCAGCAGGTCTTCGATACGATTCCGAGGGAGGACCTGTACGCCGCCACGGGCATCCAGATCATGGATTTCAACACGATCTTCCAACTCTATGCCCAGCAGAAAGCGGACGATGCCGCCCTCGCCGCCGCCGAAAGTATTCTCTTCATGCCGGACCTGCTGTCCTATCTGTTCACCGGCCGGAAAGTATGCGAATACACCGACGCTTCGACATCCGGCATGATGGACCAGACGTCGCGGCAGTTCAACAAGTCGCTGCTGGCCCGGCTGGGCATCCGGACCGATATCCTGCTGCCCATCGTCCAGCCGGGGACCCGGGTGGGAACGCTGCGGGAAGCGCTCGCCGAAGAAACGGGACTCGGGCCCGTACCGGTCATCGCCGTAGCCGGGCACGACACGGCTTCGGCCATCGCTGCCGTCCCGGCGGCCAACGCGCATTTCGCCTATCTGAGCAGCGGAACCTGGAGCCTGATGGGCATCGAAGTGCCCGCCCCCATCATCAACCCGGCCAGCGCCGCCGCCAATTTCACCAACGAAGGCGGCATCGACGGAACCACCCGATTCCTGAAAAACATCACCGGCATGTGGCTGCTGGAACAGTGCCGCAAAAGCTGGAAGGAAGCCGGACGGGACTACAGCTACCCGCAGCTGGTGGACATGGCCCGCGCCGAAGCCAGCTTCCCCGGGCGCATCAATCCGGATGATCCGCGCTTTGCCCATCCGGGCGACATGGTGGCGGAGATCTGCGCTGCGCTGGGCGGGATGCCCGGTCAGGCCGGGCATGACGCCAAGATCGTCAGCTGCATCTTCCACAGCCTGGCAGAGCGCTACCGCGACGTGCTCGCAATGCTGCAGGATTTCGCGCCCTTCCCCATCGAACAGCTGCACATCATCGGCGGGGGCAGCGCCAACGGACTGCTCAACCAATGGACGGCCGACGCCATCGGCCTTCCGGTCATCGCGGGCCCGACCGAAGCCACGGCCATCGGCAACCTGATGATCCAGGCCCGGGCGGCCGGCCTGGTCGCCGACCGCTGGCAGATGCGGCGGCTGGTCGCCGGAAGCTGTGCCGTCAAGACATTTTACCCGAACCACTAACACCTTTCCCATACCATGAACGAAACCGCCATCCTGAACGCCTATCAATATGCACGTGAGCGTTACGCCGCGCTCGGAGTGGACACCGACAAGGCTGTCGAAATCCTCGAAAACACGCCCATTTCGCTCCACTGCTGGCAGACCGACGACGTCATCGGCTTCGAGCGTGATACCGGCCTGAGCGGGGGCATCCAGACCACAGGCAATTATCCGGGCCGCGCCCGCAACATCGACGAAGTCCGAGGCGACATCCTCTTCGCCAAAAGCCTGATCGCCGGCCATCACCGCCTTAACCTCCACGAGATTTACGGCGATTTCGGCGGCCGCTTCGTGGACCGTGACCAGGTGGAAGTCCGGCATTTCGAGAGCTGGATCCAATGGGCCCGCGAGAACGGGATGAAACTCGATTTCAACTCCACTTCCTTCGGCCATCCCAAGAGCGGCGACCTCTCGCTGGCCAGCCCCGATCCGGCCATCCGGGCCTTCTGGATCGAACATACCAAACGCTGCCGGCGAATCGCCGACGCCATGGGCCGCGCCCAGGGCGATCCCTGCATCATGAACATCTGGGTCCACGACGGGTCGAAAGACCAGACCGTCGAGCGCAAGCGCTATCGGGAGATCTTCGCCGAAAGCCTCGACGAAATCCTCGCCGAAGACCTGCCCGGCATGAAGACCTGCCTGGAAGCCAAACTCTTCGGGATCGGTCTGGAAAGCTACACCGTGGGCTCGCACGATTTCGTGGCCGGCTACTGCGCCACCCGCAAACTGATGTACACCCTCGATACCGGCCACTATGAGATGACCGAAAACGTCTCCGACATGGTGGCTTCGCTGCTGCTGTTCGTTCCCGAACTCATGCTCCATGTGTCGCGGCCCATCCGCTGGGATTCCGACCATGTGACCATCATGAACGACCAGACGCTCGACCTGTTCAAGGAAATCGTCCGGGCCGGTGCGCTGGACCGCAGCCACATCGGACTCGACTATTTCGACGCCGCCATCAACCGCATCGGCGCCTATGTCATCGGGACCCGCGCTACCCAGAAATGCCTGCTGAGCGCCTTGCTGGAGCCCCTTGACCGCCTGCGGGAATATGAAGACAGCGGGCGCGGCTTCCAGCGGCTTGCACTCCTCGAAGAAGCCAAGACCCTGCCTTTCGGCGCCGTGTTCGACTATTTCAATCTCAAGAACAATGTCCCGGTAGGAACCGCTTTCATTCCCGAAATCGAGCGCTACGAACGGGAAGTGACCGCAAAACGATAAGTCATGAGCAAAGGAAGCCTGAAAAGTACGATTGCCGTATCCCTGACCAATTTCCTGGATGCGGGCGCGATCGTGGCCGGCGCCAGCGGCCTCACACTGTGGCAGAACTATCTCGGCCTGTCCGAAGTCCATCTGGGCTGGCTCAATTTCATCAGCGCCAACTGTCTGGGCGCCGCCCTGGGCGCGATCCTCGGCGGTTTCCTGGCCGACCGCTACGGACGCAAATTCATCTATACCTATAATCTGCTGGTTTACATAGCGGGCGTGCTGCTGATCATCTGCTCGGCCAACTTCCCCATGTTGCTGGCGGGATTCCTGGTCACAGGCATCTCGGTCGGCATCGGCGTGCCGGCCTCGTGGACCTACATTTCCGAAAGTTCCGAAAACGACAAGCGGGGCCGGAATATCTGTATCTCCCAGATGTCCTGGGGCTTCGGGCCCATGATCATCCTGCTGCTGGGCATGTTCTTCGCGCCCGGCGGTTATCTGTCGGGATGGGTGGAAAGCGTGGCCCGCGGCATCGGCGGCGCGGGTTTGTCACAGGAGGCGGTCGATGTGTTCAGTTCGCGCATCGTATTTTTCGCCTTGCTCGTCGTGGCGCTGGTCGCCTGGATCCTGCAGCGCAGGCTCGAAGAAAGCAGCGAGTGGCAGGCCAGCCGCGATGCCGCCCGGCTCAAGGGCGAGGACACGGGGATCCTGCACGCCTTCAAGCTGTTGTTCTCCAACAAGACCGCTGTCAGGACCGTGGTGTACCTGGCTGCCATCTACCTCTGCTGGAATCTCGTGGCCTCGGTGCTGGGCTTTTTCCAGCCGCATATCTACGAGACGGCCGGCGGCATCAGCAACGAGCAGGCCAACTGGATGAACTGCATCCAATGGGCCATCATCGTGGCCGTCACCTTCCTGCTATCCAAAGTGATCGACAAGACCAGCCACAAACTGATCTACCTCCTGGGATTGCTCTTTGCCATCAGCGCCTGGGTGATCATCGTGACCGTAGGGGTCAACGGCCAGGCCGGCCTGTGGCTGTTCACCATCCTCTGGGGCATCGAAGGCGGCATGTCGGTGCAGATCTTCTATGCGCTCTGGGGCTCGGAACTCTTTCCGGCCAAATTCCGCGCAGGGGCACAGGGACTTATGTTCTTCATCGTCCGCGGCCTCTCGGCGGTTTGGGGTCTGGTGTTTACCTTTATCTATGGAGAGAACGGCGAAGGCTTCACCGTGGCGGCCTGGTGCATGATTGCGCTGCTGCTCATCTCGCTTGTCGTGGGCGTGGCGGGCTGCCCCGATACGCGCGGTAAATCCCTGGCAAAAATTACGAAAGACCGCTACGGCGACAATTATTGATCAGACATGGAAAGTATTCTCAATGACCGTCCGGCGCTCCGCCGGCAGATCGGCCAAGTGGCCGAAGTGGCTGGCTATCTCTGGCAGAAAGGCTGGGCCGAGCGCAACGGCGGCAATATCACCATCAACATCACGGAATCTGTGGACGATGCCTTGCGGGCACTGCCCGCCATCAGCGAGCCGCGTCCCATCGGGGCCACCCTGCCGCATCTGGAAGGATGCTGGTTCTACTGCAAGGGAACCGGGAAGCGGATGCGCGACCTGGCCCGCGAGCCGATGGCCTGCGGTTCCGTCATCCGCATCCTGCCCGGCTGCACGCACTATGAGATCGTGGCCGACGAGCCCGTAGCCCCCACTTCGGAACTCCCCGCCCACCTGGCCGTGCACGATTACCTGCTGGCAAAAGGCTCGCCCTACCGCGCTTGCCTCCACACCCATCCGATTGAGCTGGTGGCCCTTTCCCACAGCCCGCGCTGGCTGGAAAAAGACGCCGCCACCCGGATGCTCTGGTCCATGATTCCCGAAACCCGCGCCTTCTGCCCGCGCGGCCTGGGCATCGTACCCTACCTGATGCCCTCGAGCCAGGCGCTGGCCGAAGCCACGATCCGCGCCCTCGCTGAAGACTACGACGTGTTGATGTGGGAAAAGCACGGCGTCCTGGCCGTCGATACCGATATCCTGAACGCCTTCGACCAGGTGGACGTGCTCAACAAAGCCGCGCAGATCTATGCCAGCGCCCGGACGATGGGTTTCGAACCCGATGGTATGACCGACGCCCAGATGACGGAGCTCAAGGACGCGTTCGGCCTTCCGAAATAATCAGGAAAGAATCTGGCCGTCGCGGATTTCGACGGTACGGTCGCTCATCGCCGCGAGGTCTTTGTCGTGCGTGACGATGACGATGGTGATGCCGAAACGGTCGCGCAGATCGAAGAAGAGCCGGTGGAGTTCGGCTTTGGTCTTGCTGTCGAGATTGCCGGAGGGTTCGTCGGCGAAGAGCACCTTGGGATTGTTGACCAGGGCGCGGGCGATGGCCACGCGCTGCTGTTCACCGCCGCTCAGCTGCGAGGGCTTGTGGGAAAAGCGTTCGCCCAGGCCGAGCATCGTCAGCAGTTCTTCGGCCTTTTTGCGGGCTTCGCCCCGCGGCGTCCGGGCGATCAGGGCCGGAATCATCACGTTCTCCACGGCCGTGAACTCGGGCAGCAGATGATGGAACTGGAACACGAAACCGATCTTCCGGTTGCGGAATGCGGCCAGGGCCTTGTCGGAAAGGGAGAAAATATCGGTCCCGTCGATCAGGACCTGCCCCTGGTCGGGGCGGGACAACGAACCGAGGATCTGGAGCAAGGTGCTTTTTCCTGCGCCGGAAGCGCCCACGATGCTCACCACCTCGGCGGGAGCCGCCGTAAAACAAACATCCTTCAGGACCCGGAGGGCCCCGAAGGATTTGTCGATGTGATTGGCCTGAATCATCAGGAAGGAGATTAGTCCTCTTCCTGCTGCTCTGCCTCGTAAGCCTTGAGCAGCTTGTCCTGGACGTCGGCGGGCACCTGCTGGTATTCGATGAATTCCTGCGTGAAGGTGGCACGGCCGGAGGTCAGGGAGCTCAGGGTCGTGGAATACTTGTAGAGTTCTGCGAGGGGAACGCGGGCGCGGAGGATCTGGAAGCCCTTCTCGGAGTTCATACCCTCGATCATGCCGCGGCGGTTCTGGAGGTCGCTCATCACGTCGCCCATGCAGTCGGCGGGAACCATCACTTCCACCATGTAGATCGGCTCGAGGATCTTCGGCGCAGCGTTCTTGAAGGCCTCGCGGAAGGCGTTGCGGCCGGCGATGATGAAGGCGATTTCCTTGGAGTCCACCGGGTGCATCTTGCCGTCATAGACGAAGACGCGGATGTCGCGGGCGTAGGAACCGGTGAGCGGGCCCTCTTCGAGGCGCTGCGTGATACCCTTCTTGATGGCAGGCATGAAGCTGGCGTCGATGGCGCCGCCGACCACGCAGTTGAGGAATTCCCATTTGCCGCCCCAAGGCAGCTCGAATTCTTCACGACCCTTGATGTTGAGCTGGGTCTCCTTGCCGTCGATCTTGAACTTGGCGGTAGTTTCCACACCCTCGACGATCGGCTCGACCACCAGGTGCACCTCACCGAACTGGCCGGCGCCGCCGGACTGTTTCTTGTGACGGTACATGGCGTTGGCAACCTTGGTGATGGTCTCGCGGTACGGGATCTTCGGCGCGAGGAACTCGACGTCGATCTTATAGTTGTTGTTGAGGTTCCACTTGAGGATGTTGATCTGCTGCTCGCCCATGCCGTTGATGATGGTCTGCTTCAGTTCGCGGGAATACTCGACGCGGAGGGTCGGGTCTTCGGCGCTGGCACGGTTGAGGGCCTCGCCCAGCTTCTCCTCGTCCTTCTCGTCCACGGCCTTGATGGCGCAGCGGTACTTGAACGGCGGGAAGGTGATGGGATCGACGACTTTGTCGTAGCCCGGGGCGTTGAGCGTCTGGTTCGTCTTGACGGATTTCAGCTTCACGGTGCAACCCATGTCGCCGGCCACCAACTCGGTGACGCGCTCTTTCTTCTTGCCGGCCACGGCGTAGAGCGTGGTGATGCGCTCCTTGGTCTCGCTGGCCATGTTGATCACATCCTGGCCTTCCGTAATCTTGCCGGACATCACCTTGAAGTAGGTGACGTCGCCCAGATGCTGCTCGAGGGCGGTCTTGTAAACGAACAGCGAGGTCTGGCCGCCGACTTCCTGGGCGGGAGCCGGGCAGAACTCGGTGACGAATTCCATGAGGCGGCGGACACCGATGTCCTTCTTCGCGCAGACGCAGAACACGGGATAGGTCTCACCCTTGTCGAATCCGACGCGCAGGCCCTGGTGCATCTCCTCTTCGGTAAGCTCGCCTTCGTCGAAGAACTTCATCATCAGTTCCTCGTCGCCTTCGGCGGCTTTCTCCATCAGTTCGGCGTGGAGGTCTTCGGCTTTGCCTTTGAGGTCGGCCGGAATCTCGCACTCCTCGAAGTTGCCGTTCTCGTCCTTGAACTTGTACATCTTCATCTTGAACACGTCCACGATGCTGTCGAAGTTCACACCCGCGTTGACGGGGAACTGGATCACCACCGGCTTGCCGCCGAAGGCCTGGTGCAGGCTGTCGAGCGTGTTGTCCCAGTTGGACTTTTCGGTATCGAGCTGGTTGACGGCGATGATCACCGGTTTCTTGTACTGCTCGGCATAGCGGCCATGGATCTCGGTGCCGACTTCGACGCCCTGTCCGGCGTTGACCAGCATCACGGCCGACTCGCACACGTTGAGGCCCAGGATGGCGCCTTCGACGAAATCGTCGGCGCCCGGCGCATCGATCACATTGATTTTGTGGTCTTTGTACTCGGCGTAGAGCGGCGTGGAATAGATGGAACGCTGGAAGATCTGTTCGACTTCCGTGTTGTCGGAAACGGTGTTCTTGCCTTCAACGGTACCGCGGCGGTCAATCACCTTGCCTTCGAAAAGCATCGCTTCAGCCAGGGTGGTCTTGCCCGACCGCGTGCCGCCAAGCAGGACGACGTTGCGGATTTGTTCAGTGGTGTAGTTCTTCATGTGATATAAACGTTTATATTATTGTTCTTCGTACGAATAGCCTGCAAATTTATACATTCTTTTTCATTAAAACAACAAGTCGTTACCCTCTCCCAGAAGATTGTAGGATCTGCGGTGGTACGGGGTGATGCCGTAGCGCCGGATGGCGGCACGGTGCTCTTCGGTCGGATAGGCCATGTTCCGCTCCCAGCCATACTGGGGATACTCCTGCGCGATCTTGCGCATATACTCGTCGCGGTGGGTCTTGGCCAGGACGCTGGCGGCAGCGATGGCCTGCACCGTGGCGTCGCCCTTGACCACCGTATGGGCGGGGACATCGCGCCAGGCAGAGAAGCGGTTGCCGTCCACCAGGACGAGGCCCGGTTTCACCGGCAAGGCATCGAGCGAACGTTTCATGCCTTCAATGGAGGCGTTGAGGATGTTGATCCGGTCGATCTCTCCGGCGTCCACGGCCTTGACGGCCCAGGCGAGGGCTTCGCGCTCGATGATGGGCCGCAGTTCGTCGCGCTGGGCTTCGGTCAGCTGCTTGGAGTCGTTCAGCAGCGGATGGCGGAAGCCTTCGGGCAGGATGACGGCAGCGGCGAAGACGGGGCCGGCCAGGCAGCCGCGGCCCGCCTCGTCGCAGCCGGCGACGAGGGTCCGCCGGCCGGCGAGCAGGGCCCGCGTGTCGGTCATGCAGCGACTGAAATCTTTTTCGACTTGGGTAAGGGAATATACATCGGCGATCCCGGCTTTCCGCCAGACGGAGACCGGCAGCAAGCTCTGGCCACAGACCACGACGGGCTTTTTCCCGTACTTCCGGCAGAGGGTCAGGACGCCGGCGACCAGTTTTCCGTCGAGGCTCTGACCGTCGAAGCGGCCTTCTCCGGTGATGACAAAGTCGGCTTGGGCAATCTTTTCTTCCAGGCCGGTCATCTCGCCGAAGAGCTTCCAGCCGGGCACAAGCTCGGCGCCGAGTTTGTGGAGGGCGGCGCCCACGCCGCCCGCCGCGCCGCCGCCCGGCAGGGCGGTATCCAGCCCGGCCTCGGCCGCAAAGCGTTCCATCCGGCGCTCCAGCCGTTCCAGCATCGCCGCATCCGCCCCCTTCTGCGGGCCATAGACCATGGTCGCGCCATCGGGGCCCAGCAAGGGATTGTCCACGTCGCAGGCGACGGTTATTATAGTACTTTTGCTATGCGAGTTGTCTGATGCGGACTTTTCACGCTCATTTTTATTGACTTCTTGAAGCGCTTTCAGCAAGCCCTCTCCCCCATCATTGGTAGCCGAACCTCCAATTCCAATCACAATTCTCTCACACCCATGCATCATTGCTTCAGCTATCATCACGCCGAGACCGTAGGTCGTCGTCTTTTCGGGATTCCGCTCGGTGGGGGCGAGCATCGTCAGGCCGCAGACTTTGGCCATCTCGATAAAGGCCTGCCGGTCGCGGTCGAACAGGAGCATCGGGGCCTGGATGGGGCGCATCAGCGCATCGAAGGTATCGACGCGTACCCGGCGGCATCCGCTACCGAGCGCAGCCTCAACCACTTCCATCGAACCGTCCCCGCCGTCGGCCATCGGGAGCTTGACGACGCAGGCCGCGTCCCCGCCGACCATTTGCCGCCTGACCGCCGTCTCGAGCGCTTCGGACACTTCCGCCGCTGAAAGAGATCCCTTGAATTTATCGGGAACAATCAGAATATTGCGTATCTTTGTCATCTGCCAAGAACAAACACGACAAAATTACGAAATATTCCATGAATCCTTACGAAATCAAGGGTCCCTATAACCCGAATCCCCCGAAACCCAAGCCGAAGAAACGGCCGCTCGAGCTCGGTATGGAGCAGCTCGCCGATGTGGGGCACATCATCGCCATCGCTTCCGGAAAAGGCGGTGTGGGCAAATCCACCGTGGCCGTCAACCTGGCCGTCACCCTGGCCCGCATGGGCTACAAAGTCGGCCTGGCCGACGCCGACGTGTATGGTCCCTCCATCCCGACCATGACCGGAACCCAGGGCGGCATCCCGGAAGTGGAAGTCTATGACCAGATGGGCAATCCGCTCCCGATCGACGCCGAGATCGACGACTCCTGCAAGGAGATCATCGTCCCGATCGAGAAATACGGCGTCAAATGGATGAGCATCGGCTACTTCGCCCGTCCGGAGCAGGCTCTCATCTGGCGCGGCCCGATGGCCTGCAACGCCCTCAAACAGATGCTCCTGCAGGTCAAGTGGGGCAAACTCGACTACCTCCTGATCGACCTGCCGCCGGGAACCGGTGACATCCACATCTCGCTGGTCCACGACATTCCGCTGAGCGGCGCCGTCATCGTCACCACGCCGCAGCAGGTCGCCGTGGCAGATGTCGAGAAGAGCATCAACATGTTCCGCAATCCCCAGGTGGAAAAACCCATCCTGGGCATCATCGAGAACATGTCGTGGTTCACGCCTGCCGAACTGCCCGACAACAAGTACTACATCTTCGGGCGTGACGGCGGCCAGGACATGGCCGATAAATACGGCATCCCGCTCCTGGGCCAGATCCCCCTCGTCCAAAGCGTCCGCGAAGGCGGCGACGAAGGCACGCCCGCCGCACTCTCCGACGGCCCCCTCTTCGACGCCCTGCGCGAAGCCGCCCAGGCCATCACCACCACGGTCCAGGGTTAACTCCCGGCCGCAAACGCAAACCTCAACGGGGTAGGTCCACTGCAACAACCGCAGGCGACCTACCCCGTTCGCTATGCCCCTTTTCTGCTGAACCCGAAATTCACGGAGCGCGTTCACCATTTAAACAGCACTGATAATAAAGTTGTTACAAGTGCCTCCCGCGCTCCCCGGGCCATTTTTGCCTCAGGGAGCGTGGCGCGATAACGTAACACATTGATTATCAGTATCGTCAAATCCAACAGCGCGCCCCGCGAATTTCGGGTTTTGTTCACCCACCCATTCCGCTGTTCCGTCACAATCTGAGTTTTGCACGGTTTTGTACTAAGAAGTCTCGACCTGCGGCTTAGCCGGGCGTCCGCGCACGGCTCGTTCCGGCACCGGAAAGGGCCGACTCTACCTGTGCAAGTCCATTGTGGAGCCCATCCACGACGAACTTAGCTCCCAGGCGGAGATTGAAGAGGAGAAGTACCGCCAGGACAAGGAGGCCTACAAACGGCAGAAGAGAGGCGACGGCATCCCGGAGCCGACTCCCCCGCCCATCCGGCTTTTATTCCTACCCGCCAACAGCAGTTCGACGGCCATATATCAGGCCCTCAACGAGAACGGCGAGCAGGGACTGATGTTCGAAACGGAAGGAGATACCATCGCCTCCATGTTTGGACAGGATTTTGGCGACTTCTCTGACGGCCTGCGCAAAGCGTTTCACCACGAGTCCATCTCGTATCTGAGACGCACCCAGCGCGAGTACGTCAACATCAAGAAGCCACGCCTGTCCACCGTCCTCTCCGGCACTCCCCAGCAAGTCGTGAACCTGATGTCAAGCGTCGAAAACGGCCTTTTCAGCCGCTTCCTGTTCTATTACCTGGACAAGAAGACGGAATGGATCGACGTGCTCGACGAAGGCGACGGAGAGCCTCTGGACGAGTTCTTCGAGAAGTTGGGCAAGCAGTACCTGGCATTCTTCCACACGCTGCAGGAATTGCCCGAAATCAAGTTCCAGATGACGCCCGAGCAGGGAGTTGCCTTCAATAAGCACTTCGCCCTGCTCCAGGCCGACTACGTGGGCTTGTTCGGCAATGACACCGTGGCCTCTGTACGACGCCTCGCCACCAGTACCTACCGCATAGCGATGATTCTCTCAGCGCTGCGGATATGGGAGGATGGCGACACTGACAGCCCCCGGGTATGCAGGGACGAGGATTACCAGACCGCGATGGCCATCAGCGAAGTGCTCCAGCAACACATGCTACGTGTCATCACGGAACTCCCCTCCTCAACCTCGAAGGTCGCAACTGGCCAGGCCAAGGAGCCACTGCTGTTGAAGGCATTCTGGGATGCTCTTCCGGAAGAATTAGAAGCGAAGGACTTCAAGGCCACAGCCCAGGAGGTAGGCCTGTCCATACCAACCGCCGAACGATACATACGGCAATGGGTGGACACCCGCCTTGACAAAGTCTCTCGAGGACGATACCGAAAGCGGTAACTACTACGTAGCCCCGGCCAAAAACCGGGGCTGTTTTTTTGACTTAGAATCAATGTCTTAAACTTTACTACTGGTTAATTCGGCGAAAATCGCTAAATTTGTCAATAATACGTACATTTTGTATACCCAGCACATCTTTTTATGGATAATTTGAACCTATACCACGAGTTAGAGGCCCTCCTGCGGATGGATAATAAATACTGCATGGATGATGGTACCCTCATCAAGAACAAGATTGTGGAGGACGCACTCACCATGCAACCAGTTTTGCTGAAGCATCTTCTGTCAAACGAAGTGCTGAAGAAAAACTTCTTTAGCGAAATTGATAATATGCTGGTCTTTGACAAGATCAAATTCCAGCAGTTCATAATGAATAAGTCTTTTCTTCCAGATAGCTATACTACCTATAAGAACAAGATTGGGCTTGTTGCTGAAGACGGACGCTTTATAAGCGAGAACCGGGATATTGTATTGGCTTGGCCTTATAAGGATTGCGTCCTGGAAGGTGGGCAGACTAAAGAGGATGTAAAGCGCGATGAAATCTTCTGGAGTGAAACGCTTGCACCTGAAGAAATCAGCCGATTAATTGAACCTAAAGCTTTTGTTGGGTTCAAACGTTTTGATAAAGACGGTGAAGCATCTATAGGCAATCTGTCCTCCAAGGATAATCTGATAATCAAAGGCAACAATCTCTTGACTCTCCACTCTTTAAAAGAGAAATACAGGGGGAAAGTCAAATTGATTTATCTTGATCCACCGTACTATTTTGTTGCGAATAAGTCAGAGGATACATTCAGCTATAATTCGAACTTCAAGCTCTCTACATGGTGCACGTTCATGAAAAATCGTCTGGAGATCGCTCGTGAACTGCTTAGTGAAGATGGCGCTTTATTTATCCAGATTAGCGATGATGGCGTTGGTGAGCTTCATTTATTATTGAAAGAGGTATTCAATAAAAATGGAGAGAATAACTTCATCAACAAAATCACCGTCAAGACAAAATCACCTTCAGGGTTTGCAAGCGTCAACCCGGGTGTTTTCGAAACAGCCGAGTACATTCTCGCATTTGCTAAGAATAAGTCTATGTGGCGCTTTAATCAACAGTTTGTGAAATCTGAGTATGACTCTAATTATGCGCAATATATTGTGAATCCTGAAGAGCCTTACTCTGATTGGCGTTTTGAGCGTATAGACGCAAGAATAGCTCGGGACTTGGGTTATAAAGACAAGAGAGCGGCTTTAAAAAAGGAAAACGAAATCGTTTTCAATCAATTAGTTGCGGACTTTGCCCTCAAAAATAAGGAGATAGTTTTTCGCCTTACGGCCATCAATGATGATGCAGCAGCAGAAGCGGTGGCTTTAAGGGAAAAATCAAGACTGGACCCCGAAAAGGTTTTCTGCATGAAGCGTGAGGACAACTACGATCTTTATGTCACTAGAGCTCAAGAAATTGCCTTTTATGCCAAAAAGATTAGGGTAATTGATGGAGAGGAAGGACCTACTATGCAGTTAACCAATATCTGGTATGATATATCCTATGAGGGAATTGCTAAAGAAGGAGATGTAAAACTTAAAGGTGGCAAAAAGCCAGAGAAGCTAATGCGTAGAATAATTGAAATGGCTTCAAATCCTGGTGATTTGGTTCTTGATTTCTTTGCCGGAAGTGGCACTACTGCTGCAGTGGCCCATAATTGGGTAGACAATTTATCACGTGCGACCAGATAGATTCCCAGATAGAGATGTCACTGAAGAGACTTAAGGATGTTCTAAATGGCGAGCAATCTGGTATAAGTAAACTGGTTAACTGGAAAGGTGGAGGTTCGTTCGTTTTCTGTCAACTTGCTACTGCCAATTGGGGTTTCGCAGACGAGATTCAAAAAGCCGATAGCTCTTCTTCCCTCAAAGAAATATGGGAGCGAATGAAAGAAACAGGGTATCTTAATTACAAGATTAACCCAGAGGAGATTGACGAAAATGCGGCTTCTTTTGAAGAGTTAAGCCTTGATGACCAGAAACGTTTTCTTATTGAGTGTCTTGACAAGAATATGCTCTATATCCCGATAAGCGATATGGATAGTGAAGAATACGAGATATCCGAGGAGGATAAGCGTCTCACCCGGGAGTTTTACAAAAAAATATAGTTCAGATGGCAAACCTCCAAGATAATCTTAATGACTGGTTCGGACGCAGGAATATATTGCGATTGAATTTACCGGACTACTTTGAGACAGGGCTTAGTTCATCTCGTCCATTACGTCCATATCAACAGGATTGTTTCAAGTACTTCTTGACCTATATGAATCCTGACAGTGACTTTGATGGAAAACAATCACGCCCTCATCTCCTGTTTCATATGGCCACCGGATCTGGAAAGACCCTCATCATGGCCGGGGCAATGCTTTATCTTTATGAGCAAGGATATCGGAATTTTCTGTTTTTTGTCAATCATACCAACATTGTCGAAAAGACAAAAGATAATTTCTTGAACGCGGGCTCTTCCAAATATCTGTTTTCACAACAGATCGAGGTTAACGGAAAGCGAGTTGAGATTCGAAAGGTAGACAACTTTCAGGGCACTTCTCCAGATTGCATAAACCTTTGTCTTTGTACTATCCAAGGTCTGCATGCTGATTTGAATTCTGAAAAAGAGAATTCAGTTACGTATGAGGATTTCGCGGACCAACCTGTGGTACTTATTTCAGATGAAGCTCACCACATGAATGCGTGGACAAAGCGTGGTAAGAAAACGCAAGAGGAACAACAACATATAAAGAATTGGGAGCAGACAATCGCCAATATTTTTGAGAAGGAGAATGGCAGTCTCCCTAACGTCCTGTTGGAGTTTACCGCTACTGCAGATTTCGAGAATCCGGCAATTAAACAGAAATACGAGAACAAGGTTATTTTTGATTATCGTTTAAAAAAGTTCCGAGAAGACCTGTATTCAAAAGAAGTCGAGGTGGTTGAAAGCGACCTTGAGCCGCTTGATATGGCACTCCAGGCCATGATTCTTAGTCAGTATAAGCGCAAGCTATTTGCCGATATACACCAGCATATCAAGCCCGTAGTCCTGTTGAAATCAAAAACGATAGATGAGAATAAAATCATTTTCAATCAATTCGTCCAAGCGGTTTCATCAATAAGCGAGTCGGATATCGCAAAGATTAGAGGAAGAGCAAAAGACGATCTGGCTGCTGCCTTTGATTATTTCGATAAGCATAATATCTCTGCAGCCAATCTGATTCTCGAGTTAAAACTTGACTTCTCTTTTGAAAGGCTTCTTCTTATCGACGGGAAGAATATCTCCCCGGAGAAACAAAGGCTTTTGAACTCCTTGGAAGATGAGACAAATCACGTACGTGCGATCTTCGCGGTGGACATGCTTAATGAAGGTTGGGATGTCCTGAATTTGTACGATATTGTTCGATTGTACAACACCCGAGATCCTAATACTAAGGAAGGCAAAGCCGGAAAAACCACAATGCAGGAAGCGCAGCTTATTGGTCGAGGAGCGCGTTATATGCCTTTTAGAGACCCGGTAAACCCTGCCTTAGACATTGATCGTAGAAAATACGACAATGATGCAAAGAACCCACTTCGGGTTATAGAAAAGCTCCATTACCATAGCGCCGTTAATCCTCGATACATCCAGGAGCTTCATACTGCATTGGTCACTACCGGGATTGAACCCAATACAAAAACCCAATTGGACTTGTTCATAAAACAAGAGTTCAAAGAAAGCCGATTGTACAAAAAAGGTCTGGTTTTCTTGAACCAGCGTATTCCTATTTCTGAGGCGGAGAATGACGGAACAATAGGAAAAGAGATTTTGCGGAAGGAGTTTTCTGTGTCAGTTCATACTGGCCTAATGCGTTCGAGCCAAGTGTTTACCGAAGATGGTGCATCAAGTAATTTAGCAACAAAGAGCCTACGTATCCGGTTTAAGGAAATTGACTTTCATGTCGTTCGTTCTGCGCTGAATACCCTGTCTTCATATAACTTTGATCGGCTTAAGAGTCTCTATCCTCAACTGAGAAGCATAAAGGAATTCGTTACAAGTGACGACTATCTTGCTGATTTAAGAATTATTGTAACTGGTACAAAAGCGACGCTCAAAGAGTATTCGCAGGCCGAGAAGTTTTTTATAGCCAAGTCTGTCCTTAAAGACATTGAACCCATTCTTATCTCTCGCGGAAAATCATTCAGAGGAACAAAAGAATTCCAGCCGGTCCAGATTAAAGGCACATTCCGGGAGTCAATTACGCTGAACGTGACAATCCCGGCTGGGGGCACGCAAGAGTTTGGCGTTTCAATGAAAACGCCGAGGAATCCACAATATACTCTTGACCTGTCTAAAGTCAACTGGTATGCCTATAACGACAATTTCGGCACTTCTGAAGAAAAGGCTCTTGTCAAATACATTGAAGGCATAATGCCCAAGCTGGAAGAAAAATACGATGAGATTTACTTGGTCCGCAACGAGAAAGATGTCAAGATATACAGCTTTGATACCGGGCAAGTCTTTGAACCAGACTTTGTTCTCTTCCTTCGTATTAAAGGATTAGTAGACAAATATGACAATCTGCAACTCTTTATTGAGCCGAAGGGTGATGGCCTCCTTAAGCAAGACAAATGGAAGAATGACTTCCTAAAACAGATTAAGTCGATGGCCGAAATCTCATGGTGCACAAAAGCTGATAACTTCTTTGTATGGGGCGTTCCTTTCTTTAATGAAAATAGCAATAGAGAGTTTGAGGATACCATCAATGATGAAGTCTTGACATATACTCCTGCGCTGGTGCCTGGACCTGTTGTTTCCTTCATTGTGATTCCCGCTTCGGAAGTTCCTACCGAAAAGAGATACACGCAGTATATCCCGCTGTATTCTGTCCGAGCAGCCTGTGGCTCATTTGAAGACACCAATACTATCCCGGAAGAAGAAGCAGAAGGTTGGGTGGATGTATCAGAAGCAGGCATTAAGGCCACCAAGAACATGTTCTTGGTGCACGCTGTAGGCGATTCTATGAAACCAAGAATCCACGATGGTGACCTATGTGTGTTTGAACTATATGGCGCCGATGCCAGCGGTTCACGTGAAGGCGAAATTGTCCTGACGAAATGCATCAACAATGATGATGATTACGGGTGTAGTTTCACGATTAAGAAATACCATAGCGAGAAACTACAAAACGAAGACGGCTCTTGGGAGCATACCAAGGTTGAACTGCAATCATTGAATCCTGAATTCGGCACCATTGAGGTATCACCTGAGGATGCATCCTCCTTGTGCACCATTGGTATACTAAGGGCTGTTCTGTAAGGAATTACCATGGAGGCCTCCTCCCTCATAATCGGAATCGTTATAATCATCGGGCTGTTATTCCTGCTCCGATGGCTGATTCCGTCGAAGGGTAAGGTCGGAGAGAAAGTGGTTGCGGGTAAACTGGACCACCTGCCGAAAGACCAGTACCGGGTGCTGAACAATGTGACGATACCGACGCCCAAAGGCAGTTCTCAGATAGACCACCTAGTCGTATCAATATATGGCATCTTCGTCATCGAGACCAAGAACTACAACGGCTGGATTTATGGTGGTGAGCACGCCGAATACTGGACGCAGAACATCTACGGCAACAAGTACCAACTCTACAACCCCATCCTGCAGAATGCTGGCCACGTCCGAGCGCTGCGGCGTGTCCTGAAGGACTATGAGCCGCTTCCGATACTGCCCATCGTCGCTTTCTCCGGCAAGGCCGATATAAAAGTCAAGGTCGAAGAAGCCTGCGTGGTCTACTGGAGCCAGATACGCAAGGTCATCAATCAATTCGAGGATAAGCGACTCACCTGGTCCCAGGTCAATGAGATATGCGATACTGTCCAGGCGGCTCAGTTGGAGCCTGGTAAGGAGGCCAACAAACAGCATCTTAAAGACATCCGTAGCGCCAAAGAGCAGAAATACGACGCCATTGCATCTGGCCGATGCCCACGCTGCGGCGGCACTCTGGTACTCCGTTCCGGAAAATATGGACAGTTCTACGGCTGCTCCAATTATCCGAATTGCAAATACACCCATCCCGCCTGATACTATGAAGATTGAAGAGGCCATCGTGTTTGTCCTCGCATCTTCCGGCCGCGGAAGGAGGTGGAATGGTCAATGAGTAGACGTTATACCTAAATCCCTACGTGAACTTGCTCTTCGCATAGAGATAACCAAAGCCAAAGGCGACGGCGAGAAAGCCAATAAAAAGCACGATTGCCCACACCCAGGCCCTAAAGGAAAGCCAGGCGCCTTCCTCGTCCTTTATTCTCCTTATTTTGCCTGATGCTGAGACAGCGTCTTTTCAATGTCCTGTTGCGCCTCCTGGATAAGTTTCTTCTCGTTTGCAAAGAACGCACTGTGGATGCCCTTGACCTCCTCGATGGATTGATCATCAATCTGAACAGTGAACGACATCCCTTGGAGTTTTTCCAAGAGTGCCCTCGTGTCCTCCAACGTCCACTCGACGACCCAGGATGTCTCAATAATCGAATTCAGCTGGTCATCCAGATCTGCCGATGCCTGAATCACCGTCACCTGATCTTCTTCAAGGGCCCAGATTACCCTGAGATGTTAATCAATCTGCTTCTCCAGGTTCGTTGATTTCACCGGCACCAATTACGACGAAGTCAAGCGTCTCTGCGGGATTGCCTAGACAGTGTCGCAACAATCTTCCAAGATTGTTTTTTGACAAAATTTCAATCTTTCAAGATTGTTTTATATATTTGCATCGACGTTAAAGCATCGATTATGGAACTCAACCCTGACGTACTGTATAGAAACTCACATAGATTGGTCTCACAGGTAAGCCTGGATTTCAAGCGCGAGGTTTACGACCGAATCAATTGGAAACCCCGGATCATCGGGATCAAGGGTCCTAAGGGCGTGGGAAAGTCCACGTTGCTGAAGCAGCATATCCGGGAGGCCTTTCCCGATGACAGCAAGGTCCTGTATGCCTCGCTGGACCATATCTGGTTCAACGGCAACAGCCTGGACGACCTGGTGGAGTATCATTACATCCACGGAGGGACACATCTGTTCCTGGACGAGGTACACAAATACAAGAATTGGCAGTGGGGAATCAAAAACATCTATGACAATTACCCCTCCCTGAATGTAGTGTTTACGGGCAGCTCGATGCTTCAGATTGACGAAGGAAATACAGACCTGTCACGCCGGGCGACGATGAATATAATCAACGGAATGTCCTTCCGGGAGTATCTCGCCTTCGAGGGCATCCTGTCCTGGGACAAGGTCAGCTTGGATGACATCCTCTCCCGACACGTGGAAATCGCTACTGAAATCACAAACAAGGTCCACGTGCTTGACTATTTCGACGACTATCTGCACCAGGGCTACTATCCTTTCTACAAAGAAGACCCGGATGGGTTCGATGAACGGTTGGCAGAGGTATGTAAACAGGTTATCGAGCAGGACATCCCTGCCGTTACGGAAGTGGAGTACGCAACTGTGCAGAAACTGAAAAAGCTTCTGTATATCATCGCGGCACAGGTCCCCTTCATCCCGAAGATGGAAGATATCTACACCCAGTTGGAGGTCAACCGCGAACAGGGACTCAAACTCTTGGATTTGCTGGAAAGGGCGGCCTTGATCGGACAACTCAAAACCAACGTCAAGGCTGTAAAGAAGATGTCGTCACCCGACAAGTTGTTCCTGGATAATCCCAACCTGATGTATGCCCTGTCCAGTGCTCCTGAAATCGGAACAATCAGGGAGACTTTTTTCTACAACCAGTTAAGCCGCGTGTGCAAGGTCAACTACCCTGACAAAGGTGATTTCCTTGTAGATGACCACTATCTGTTCGAAGTGGGCGGCCCCAAAAAGAGTTTCAATCAGATCAAGGATGTCGAGAACAGTTTCCTGGCTATTGATGGTGTCGAGTTCGGTCGAGTTAACAAGATTCCTCTCTGGCTTTTCGGATTCCTGTATTAACCGCTATGTAAACTTCGCCTTCGCAATATAATAAAAGACGGTCACACAGCATCTTCGCATCAACATTTTGAGGATTTTGAGAAAAATGACGTTTCAAATTTTGAGGAAATTGAGAAAACCGCATAAAAGATTTTGAGGAGACCGGAATATGCGCTATATTCGCAATGCTAGAATAAAAGATATGGAACCTGAAAGACTCTTCAAACGCAAGATTTATGACCGTCTTCTTCAATGGAAGGAAAGCAGTAAGGGGAAGAGCGCTCTTCTTATTGAGGGGGCTCGCCGGATCGGTAAATCTACCATTGTAAAAGCGTTCGCCCGAAACGAATACGAATCATTCATCTTTATTGATTTCACCAAGTGTTCCCAAGAGGTAAAGAACCTGTTTAACGATGTTTCAGATCTTAACTACATCTTTCTCCGATTACAACTTGCATATGGGGTACAACTCGTGGAACGCAAGTCCCTTATCGTATTCGACGAAGTGCAGTTTCAGCCCCTTGCCCGACAGGCAATCAAGTCGTTTGTAGAAGATCATCGATACGATTACATCGAAACCGGCTCGCTGATTTCCATACGTAAGAACACGGAAAACATTCTCATCCCCAGCGAGGAGGAGCGCATCAGTATGTATCCTATGGACTATGAAGAGTTCCGTTGGGCTCTGGGAGATACTGCCACCATCCCGCTTCTCCGTTCCGTTTGGGAACATCCCCAACCGCTGAAGGAAGTGCATCGCAAACTTATGCGCGACTTCCGGCTCTATATGCTTGTGGGTGGAATGCCCCAGGCCGTTGATGCCTATATTGAGTCCAACAACTTCGAGGTCGTGGATCACGCAAAACGCCTGATTCTGGACCTATACGATGAAGATTTCGGCAAGATTGACCCGACGGGGAAAGCCGCAAGAATCTTCGCGGCCATACCCGCTCAACTTAACAGCAATGCTTCTCGCTACCAGATATCCAATGTCATCCCCGGAGCCCATGCGGAAGACTTCGTTGAACTAATTTCTGAAATGGAGAAATCCAGGACCGTCAATATCTCGCATCACAGCGATGATCCCAATGTGGGCCTAGGTAGTACCGAAGATCTAAAGCAGTACAAAATGTTTGTTGGTGACACCGGCCTATTCGTGACGCTTGCCTTCCGAGATAAGGCGTTCACCGAGAACATTATTTATGAGCGCTTGCTTAGCGATAAGTTGACGGCCAATCTAGGCTACCTTTACGAGAACATCGTTGCTCAGATGCTCACGGCCTCCGGTAACAAATTGTTCTACCATGTCTGGCCTACGGAGAGCGGCAAGCACAACTACGAGGTTGACTTCCTACTGTCCCGAGGTACGAAGATTACGCCCATCGAAGTTAAGTCCTCATCCTACAAGACACACGTATCATTGGATACCTTCTGTGAGAAGTTCTCTGCACGCATTACTAATGACCGATATTTGATTTATACGAAGGATTACGGCCATAAAGAGTCGGTTAGGTATATACCGGCCTATTTGGCGTATTTCCTTTAGGGCGTTCAATTACTTGATGTCGCGATTGGCCTCTTCGAGGAAGGCGGCGAGTTCGGCGTTGTGGAGGATTTGCTCGCGGAAGCGTTCTCCGAAATGCGCGGCGAAGGTTTCGGGTGTCTGGCCCTTGTAGAAATCGGCCGGCAGGTCGGTTCGGACGGTCCCGCCGCCATAGTTGCCGGCGGACCATCCCGGGGTATAGACATCCTCCAGCAGATAAGCGCCTTCGTCCGAGAAGCACAAGTATAATTTCGCATACTCGAAACGCTCCTCGTCGCGATGATCTGCCAGGAATATGGCGGGATGGAGGCGATGCTTTTTCATTGGATGGAAACCTGACGATTGCGTTAGTCTGTATATAATCTTTTGAGACGGATTAGATAGTTCAATTCCGTTGGATAAATCAGTGTAATATAAATATTATCAGCATCACACAAGAAATCGAAAAAACTCTCTTGTAAAATAGGTATAAACCTTAGTGTGCTCCCAATTTTCTGCCACTTTCCTTCCTCTACTTCTCCATTGCTACGAACTAATTCATAAGAGAAATCACGGAAGGTGATTATATCACCCTTCCGGATCCAGAAAAGGACACCTTCCGGAGGAGTGTCAGAGGTAGTAAAATTGCATTTCCACCTTCCAGGAATCGTTTGCTCTTCTCCCACAACAGGAGGCGTTTCCTCGCAAGAAGCGAAGCACAAGGCCGCGGCCACGATGGCCATTATGACGAAAAATGAATGAGTTCTTTTCATAGGGAAGGCGAAGAATTGTTTCTACAAAGTTAATCGATTTTCATAATAAATGGCTCGCACATCTGCGGGAAAGATAGCCTTGCCGCAGCCCCCGGCACGGAAATGGGCAAATCCGTGCCCCAAGTGGCGTTTTTGATCTGCACCCCAAAAGTTGGACACAGCTATGAGGTAAATGAAAAAGAACGAGAATTACCCGAAGTATGTCCAGGCAATGCACATGCTTGATGAAGGCAAGAGTTTAAGATTTGTGTGCAGAGATC
>Ga0208297_1000676_pt1 | contig 55551 bp, 45 predicted proteins | sample LMS_cellobiose_e_FD_187367 | JGI IMG/M metagenome (GOLD analysis project Ga0208297, IMG submission 187367) | Rumen-fistulated moose microbial communities from Alaska, USA - LMS_cellobiose_enrichment (SPAdes) (version 2) | ecosystem: Host-associated > Mammals > Digestive system > Stomach > Rumen... | reverse complement strand
GCACTTCTTCCATTTCAAACCGGAGCCGCAGGGAAATCGCCGAAGCGCCGCCAGCGGCGGATGAAGCGAGGCGGTTTCGAGGAAGTGTCCCGATTGCCGCGACCGAAAGGAAGCGGGAAACGGCTGACACGACGGTGTTATCACTGCGGCGGCAGGAAAGAGAGAAGATTTCTCAGTTGCTGTGGTACTGGGAGCAGGTGCACTTCTTCCATTTCAAACCGGAGCCGCAGGGACACAGCTCGTTGCGGCCGATCTTGACCACCTTCTTGGGCTGCTTCTTCACAGTGCCGTCGCCGCCCACGTTCTCAGTGATGCCGGAGGCCACGCGCTCCCGCTTGACCTCCTGGTCCTTCTTCAGACGCACGGAGTACAGACGGCGCACCGTCTCCTCCTGGATGGCGGCGATCATCTCCTCGAACATCTCCAGGGATTCCTTCTTGTAGGCGATGACGGGGTCGGTCTGGGCGTAGGCACGGAGACGGATGCCCTGGCGCAGGTCGGCCATGGCGTCGATGTGGTCCATCCAGTACTCATCCACCACCCGGAGCAGGACCACCCGCTCCAGCTCACGCATGACGGGGGAGGTGATCTCCTCCTCCTTCTTGTTGTAGTAGTCGGTGGCGGCGTCGGAGAACTGCTGGATGAAGTCCTCGGCGGTGATGTCAGGCAGTTGGTCGGCGTCCACGCGGACGGTGTACTTGGGGAAGTAGACGCCCTCGACGCTGCGCAGCATCTCCCGGCACTGGGCCATATCCAGGTGCTCCTGGCCCATGAAGGCGGACTGGACCTGGTGAGAGATGGCGCCGTGCATCATGTTCATGATGACGTCCTTTACGTCCATGCCGTCCAGGACCTGCTTACGTTGATCGTAGATGATCTCGCGCTGCTTGTTCATCACGTCGTCGTACTCCAGCACCGATTTACGGGCCTGGAAGTTCCGGGACTCCACGGTGGTCTGGGATTGCTCGATGGCCTTGGAGAGCATCTTGTTCTCGATGGGGGTGTCCTCGTCGATGTTCATGCGCTCCATCAAGTTGGTGACCCGGTCACCGCCGAAGAGGCGCATCAGATCGTCCTCCAGGGAGATGTAGAACCGGGTCTCGCCGGGGTCGCCCTGTCGGCCGCTTCGGCCGCGGAGCTGGTTGTCGATCCGGCGGGAGTCGTGGCGCTCGGTACCGATGATGAACAATCCGCCGGCCTCGCGGACCTTGTCAGCCTCGCCGGCGATCTCCGCCTTGTGCTGGGCCAGCTTCTCGGCGAAGAGCTTCCGGGCGTCCAGGATCTCCTGGTTGTCGGTCTCGGCGTAGCCAGTGGCCTCGGCGATCAGCTCGTCAGTGAGGCCCGCCTTGCGAAGGTCCGCGGTGGCCAGATACTCGGCGTTGCCGCCCAGCATGATATCGGTACCGCGGCCGGCCATGTTGGTGGCCACCGTGACGGCGCCCAGCTTGCCGGCCTGGGCCACGATCTCCGCCTCGCGCTCGTGGTTCTTGGCGTTCAGGAGATTGTGCTTGATGCCGGCCCGGGTCAGCATCTTGCCCAGCAGCTCGTTCTTCTCGATGGACACGGTACCTACCAGCACCGGCTGGCCCTTGGCGTGGCAGGCCTTCACCTGCTCGATGACGGCCCGGTATTTGCCGTTCTCCGTCTTGTAGACGGCGTCCTCGTTGTCCACGCGGCGGATGGGGCGGTTGGTGGGGATCTCGATGATGTCCAGCTTGTAAATGGTGGCGAACTCCTCCTCCTCGGTGAGGGCCGTACCGGTCATGCCGGAGAGCTTGCTGTACAGGCGGAAGTAGTTCTGGAAGGTGATGGTGGCCAAGGTCTTGCTCTCCCGCTGGACGGACACATGCTCCTTGGCCTCAATGGCCTGGTGCAGGCCCTCAGAGTACCGGCGGCCGAACATCAATCGGCCGGTGAACTCGTCCACGATGATGATCTCGCCGTCCTTGACCACGTAGTCCACGTCCCGCTTCATGATGCCGTGGGCCTTGATGGCCTGGTTGATGTGATGGGCGATGGTGGAGTTCTCCGGGTCGGACAGGTTCTCCAGGTTGAAGAAATCCTCCGCCTTTTTGACGCCCCGGGCCGTCAGGGTCACGTGCTTGCCCTTCTCGTCCACGATGTAGTCGGCGTCGATGTCGGGGTCCTCCTCCGCCTTGTCGTCGGTTTCGGCCACCACGTATTTTTTCAGGGGCCGGGCAAACATCTCGGCCATGTCGTAGAGCTGGGTGGACTTCTCGCCCATGCCGGAGATAATCAGGGGGGTCCGGGCTTCATCGATGAGGATGGAGTCCACCTCGTCCACGATGGCGAAGCTGTGGCCCCGCTGGACCTGCTCGCTGGCGTAGATGGCCATGTTGTCACGCAGGTAGTCGAAGCCCATCTCGTTGTTGGTGCCGTAGGTGATGTCGGCGGCGTAGGCGTCCTGGCGCTGCTTCTTGTCCATGTCGTGGATGATGAGGCCCACGGTCAGACCCAGGAAGCGGTGGACCTTGCCCATCCACTCGCTGTCGCGCTTGGCCAGGTAGTCGTTGACGGTGACGATGTGGACGCCCTTGCCGGCCAGGGCGTTCAGATAGGCCGGCAGCGTGGCCACCAGCGTCTTGCCCTCACCGGTCTTCATCTCGGCGATGCGGCCCTGGTGCAGGACGATGCCGCCGATCAGCTGCACCCGATAGGGGCGCAGGCCCAGAACCCGGTCCGCCGCCTCCCGGACGGTGGCAAAGGCCTCCGGCAGGATGTCGTCCAGGGTCTCGCCGGCGGCCAGACGCGCCTTGAACTCGGGCGTTTTGGCCTGGAGCTGGGCGTCTGTCATGGCGTGATACTCGTCCGCCATGGCCTCGATTTTGTCGGCGATAGGGTAGATGGACTTCAGCTCGCGCTCACTGTACGTTCCGAAGAGCTTGGTAAAGATTCCCATATATCGTTACGTCCTTTCTGCTGGTAAACGTGAATCGGAAAAATCAGCATATTTTAACCAATATAGTATACCACAATCCCGCGGCAGATGCAAAGGAAATATGGCGAAGGGTTCCTGCGGAAAAACACCTCACATCCGGAGATGGACTCCCGCGCCGGAGGCGCGGAACGTTTCTGCCCGCGGGCGCTTTCCTGCACCCGAAAGCGCGGGACAAACCGTTTCCCACCCATTGACGGGCGTAAACAAAGAGCTGAACAGTGGCGGTCACTTCACCGCCGCTGCTCAGCTCTTTTTCAATCTGTAGCATTTCAGCGCAGAGAACGGGCCCGCAGATCAGAGGAGCCATGTGCCGTTATATTTGAGCTGCGCCTTGTTCAGGATGACCAGTCCGGCCAGAAAGCCCACCACAACAGGCGTCCAAGTGAGCACATCCTGTGTGATCAGCTGCAGCAGCCCCGTCAGACAGGGGCCTGCTCCGAACACGATCAACCCGATCCCCAGCGCCCGGGTATAGGCGGGCATATCCTCATCCTTTACATTCCTGTAACGGTATTCGCTGAGGAAGGTGATCGTACCGGTTTTCCACGTTCTCCGGCCCAGGGTGATCAGCACCAGCCCGACGCCGAAATAGAGAAGAGATTTGACAGCCATTCCGAATGACCTCCTTATGAGTGGTTGTCTGCCTTTTGCGCTGCCGCGGAAAGATCAGAGCATCAGACCGACGGTGTTATTCTCCGTGAGGACCTCGCGCAGCGTGTTGATAAAGCTGATATTGTTTTCCGTCTCGGCCCGATCCCGGTCCCGGAGAATATAGACCGTCCGGTTCGGCATCCGGAAATCGGTCTCGCACTGCCGGATGGCGGGATTGACGGTGAGGCTCTTGGCCACGCTCCAGGGGGCAAAGGCCCACTTGTTGTACTTGGACACGAACAGAGAGATCTGGTTGTCCAGATCTACAGTGATAGAGGGCGGGGTCTCCGTGCCGAATACGGAGTTGTGCCAATGCTCGCACTCTGCGCTCCAAAGCACATACGCCTCGTCCTTCTGAGAGAGCATGTCCAGCGAGACCACGTCGGGATAGTCGGACGACGCGGCACAGAGGAAGGTCATGGGATCCGACAGAAAGGGGGTGGCCACGATCTGTGTTGTCTGGATCTTGGACGTGGTGAAAGCGATGTCCGTTTTGCCGCAGATCAGACTGGAGATAGCCATCTCGGCCCGCAGGTCCTGAATCCCCAGGCGGATCTGGGGATATTTCTGCAGGAAGCGCTCAATGACCGGCAGCAGCACGTGGGTGCCTACGCTGTATATCGTGGAGATATTGATGCTCTCCACCAGCGCAGAGCAGCTCAGGGACTCCATCTTTTTCGTGACCTTTTGGTATTGCAGGGCCAGGTCATAGAATTCCTGCCCCCAGGGGGTCAGAATGACCTCCCGGGAACCCTTTCCCCGCAGCAGCAGAGGACAGCCCAAGTGCTCCTCCAGGTTTTTCAGCCGTGTGCTGAGGGAGGATTGGCTGATAAACAGCTCCTCTGAGGCGCGGGAAATACTTTTATGCCGGCAAATTGCCAGAAAAGTTTCGATTTCAACGCTGTTCATGGCTTCCTCCCAAACAATATGCCGCCCTAAAAATATTGGAGTTGCCAATATATTATTACAAAAACCAAAATTTTACAAGAGGGAGTTTTCAGGTATAATGAAATTAACCAAAGTTAAGCGAAAAAATGCGGTTAGGATAGGCAAATTACACAAAATTTGGAGATGTAATTGAGCGAAGTGACAGCGGAAAGGGTGGTGGAAAATCCAATTAACAAAGTGAGGGATATTAATTATCTCATAATTCGATAATTTGGAGAAAACAACCGCGATATGACCCCGGCTTCCAAGCTGCGGGAAAATGCAACATGACTGGAGGGACAGAATATGTACAGATTAGGCATTGACACTGGCGGAACCAATACCGATGTCGTCTTGACGAACATTGAGACGGGCCGTATGTACTACGCGAAAACGCCCACCACCCCAAAGGCGCTGATGGACGGCATTATGAACGGTATCCAGAAGATCGTCGGCATCAGCGGCGTGCGGAACGAGGAGCTGGACGAGCTGGTATATGGTACGACCATCGTTGTCAACATGATCGCTCAGAAGCAGAGTGAGGCCACCGCACTGATCACGACCCGGGGCTTCCGGGATGCTCTGGAGATCGGCCGCGCCTCCCGCACCAACATCTACGACATACAGATGGAGAAGAACGAGCCGCTGGTACGCCGCAACATGCGCCTGGAGATCTCCGGACGGATGAACTTCCAGGGCAAGGAGACCGAGCCGCTGAAGCTGGATGAGGAGCTCCCCGCAATCGTGGAAAAGCTCCGCGCCAACGGCATCAAGTCCGTGGCCATCTGCCTGATGCACTCCTATGCCAACCCGGAGCACGAGCTGCGGGTCAAGGAGGCGCTGCAGAAGCTCTGGCCGGAGGGGTTTGTCTCCGCCTCGGCGGACATCAATCCCCAGTTCCGCGAGTATGAGCGTACCTCCACCACCGTCATCAACGCCTATATGATGCCCATCATGGCCTCCCACATCGTGGACTTTGAGCAGCGCATGGCGGAGAACAACATTGACGCCGAGCTCTACATGATGCAGAGCAACGCCGGCGTGATGACCTTCGAGGTGGCCAAGACCAAGCCCGTGGCTGTGGCCGACTCCGGGCCCATCGCCGGCATCATCGCCTCCAACTACCTGGCCAAGCTGATGGGGGAGAAGAACATCATCACCTTCGACATCGGCGGCACCAGCACCGACGTCTCCCTGATCCAGAACAACACCATCAAATTCACCACGGAGAGCCACGTGGAGGGCTACCCCGTCTCCGTCCCGTCCGTGGATCTGAGCTTCATCGGCGCAGGCGGCGGCTCCATTGCCTACGTGGACCGCGGCGGAGCCCTGAAGGTGGGTCCCGTCTCCGCCGGCGCCGATCCCGGCCCCGTCTGCTACGGCCGCGGCGGTACCAAGGCAACCTCCACCGACGCCAACCTGGTCACAGGCCACATCCGGCCGGAGATCTTCGAGGAGAACCTGGACAACGCCATGGAGAAGACTATGGCCGCCATCGAAGAGCAGATCGCCAAGCCTTTGGGGTTGACGGTCATGCAGGCGGCCGAGGGCATCCTGGACGTGATCAACTCCAACATGCTCCGGGCTATTAAGCTCATCTCCGTCCAGAAGGGCTACGATCCCCGCGAGTTCACCCTGGTCTGCTACGGTGGAGGCGGCGGCATGCACGCCGGCAAGATCGCCGAGGAGCTGGAGATGGAGAAGATCATCGTGCCCTATTCCCCCGGCACCTTCAGCGCCATGGGCCTGGTGCTCTCCGACATCAAGTCCGACTGTGTCCACACCCGTCTGCTGACCCCCGAGCAGATGAATCCGCAGGTGCTCAACGAGATCTACAACAGGCTGGACGCCCAAGGCCTGGCCAGCCTGGAGGAGCAGAACGTTCCCCCGGAGGACCGGCTGCTGGTGCGGACCTGCGACATGCGCTACTTCGGGCAGGCTTTTGAGATCAGCGTCCCGCTGCCCACCGGCGAGATCGACGAGCAGGGCATCGCCGAGCTGGTGGACCGCTTCCACGAGCTGCACCGCCAGATGTACGGCCACTGCATGAAGGAGGACCCCATCGAGTTCGTCAACTACCGGGTCAGCGCCATCGGCTCCTTCGTCAAGCCCGACGTGGTCTCCAGCGCCTCCGCGGCCGTGCGCCAGAAGAGGGCGGAGCAGATGTACGGCACGGCGGTCTTCGGCGGCAAGGAGTACACCGTGCCCATCTACGAGCGCGACACGCTGGAGGTGGGCGAGGCCATCCAGGGCCCGGCCATCATCGGCGAAATGGGCGCCACCGTGGTGGTCTATCCCGGCCACACCGCCGAGGTGGACGCCATGCGCAACATCATCATGTATACCCACGTGAATAAGAAGTAAAGGAGGAGAGAAGAATGGCCAATTCGATTTTATTGGAAGTTGTCAACAACGCTCTGCGAAGCGTTGCCGAGCAGATGACGATCACCATGGTGCGCAGCGCGTATTCCACCATCGTCAAGGAGATGATGGACTGCTCCTCCGCTATTTTCGACGCACAGGGGCGGATGCTCTCCGAGGGCGCCAACGTTCCCATCCACCTCAACTGCCTGGGGCCCTGCCTCAACACGGTCATCACCAAGTTCTTCCCGCCTGACACAGTCTATCCCGGCGACATCATCCTGACCAACCACCCCTACGCCGGCGGCGAGTCCCTGGGCAGCCACCACACCAAGGATCTGATCATGGTGGCCCCCATTTTCTACCAGGACAAGGAGCTGGTGGGATACTCCGTCACCATGCTGCACAACAAGGACGTGGCCGGCATGTGGACCGGCGACTCCTGGACGGTGGAGGTCTATCAGGAGGGCTTCCTGATGGAGCCCGTGAAGCTGTACGACAGGGGCGTGCGCAACGAGGCCCTCTGGCACGTGATCCTCAACAACACCCGCACCCCCCGCGACATGAAGGGCGACCTGATGGCCCAGATCTCCGCCTGCAATATCGGCGCCAGGAACTTCTGCAAGATCGTTGAGAAGTACGGCATCGACACCATCCGTGAGGTGACTGGGGCCCTGATGGACTACTCCGAGCGCCTGACGAGAGCTGAGATCGCGGACATCGAGGACGGCGAATACACCCATGAGGAGAAGATCCTGGACGACGGCTACGCCGGAGGCCCCTATACCCTGAAGCTGACCGTCCGGGTCAAGGGCGACAACATCGAGTTTGACTACACCGGCACGGACAAGCAGGTCCGCGGCCCCATCAACTCCCCGCTCTCGGCCACCATGTCCGCTACATACTACGTCATGCGGGCTCTGACGGATCCCAATATCCCCTCCAACGGCGGCTGCCAGCGGCCTATCAAGGTCATCGCCCCCAAGGGCACTCTGGTCAACTGCAAGATGCCCGTGGGCTGTTTCGAGCGCATGGTCACCGACCACATCCTGGTGGATCTGATCATGGGTGCCATGGCCAAGGCCATGCCCACGAAGGTGATGGGCGACTCCTGCGGCTGCAACTACGACTTCTGCAACGGCACCAACCTGGAGACCCACCCCCGGGGCGGCGAGTCCACCCACCGGCAGTACTGGGGCGAGGTGGTCCCCGGAGGCCTGGGCGCCCGCGCCACCAAGGACGGCCTGTCCGCCATGGCCTGCCATGTGACCAACTGCCCGATCCCGCCGGCTGAGGCCCAGGAGATCGAGGCTCCCATGATGTTCATCGAGCGCGGGCTCCTGCCCGACTCTGAGGGCGCCGGCAAGTTCCGCTCCGGCTTCTCCCAGAGGAGAAAATGGGTGATCCTGGGCTATGACGGCCTGGCCTCCCACGTGTCCCAGAAGTTCAAGATCCCGCCCCAGGGCGTCTTCGGCGGCCTGCCCGGCACCTGCAGCAAGTGGATCATCAACGAGGGCCGGCCCGACGAGCACGTGCTGGAGTACGCCATGGGCGATCCCATCGAGATCAACTACGGCGACACCGTCACCTGCATCACCGCCAGCGGCGGCGGCTACGGCGATCCCTATGAGCGCGACGTGAACATGGTGCTGGACGACGTGGTCCAGGGTCTGGTCTCCCTGGAGCGGGCGGAGAAGGTATACGGCGTCCGCATCGATCCGGCCACCCTGGCAGTGGACCTGGAGGCCACGCAGACCATCCGCGGAGCCAGGGCGTGAACCCTATCTGGTTCAGATTTTCCCGATACCGGTCCTTTCAGCAGCCCCTGCGCCGGTGTCCGCATTGCGCCGGCGCGGGGGAGCGGAGGGGGAGAGAATAGAATCACAGCGAAGATCCGCGCCTGCCCGGGGCGCTCCGCCGGAGAGGCGGAGCGGACAGGGACGGACAGAGGTACAACAGAAGCTACAGACACAATAGGGAAGACCTTCGCCGGATGCGCAAGGCGATACAGCGCAAACCGTTATCACCGCGAGGCAATCAGAAGCGACTACACCTGAGAAGATCCGTAAATCATACATTACAGAATCGACAGGAGGTAATCAACCATGTCTGAAACCACAACGAAAAAGACCCCAAGACAAGTAGGTCTTGGCGTCGCGATCCTATGCGTCGTGATCCTGTGCGTCATCTTCTGCGGCGGTTTCTCCTTCTGGAAGGTAAACACACAGGTCATCTTCTTGATGGCCGCCGTGGCCATGGCGGTCGTGGGACTGTTCCACGGCCACTCCCTGAGTGACATTCAGGAATATTTCCTGGAGGGCTGCCGCGGCGCGGTCATGCCGGCTCTGATCCTGATGACCGTGGGCGCCGTGATCGGCTCCTGGATGGTATCCGGTATCGTGCCCACCATCATCTACTACGGCCTGGGCATCCTGACGCCGTCTACCTTCCTTCTGGCAGGCTTTATCATGTGCTGCCTGATCTCCTTCTTTACCGGCAGCTCCTACACGGCCATCTCTACCATCGGCATTGCCCTGCTTGGTATCGGTATGGGCCTGGGCACCAACCCCGCCATCACCGCCGGTATGATCATCTCCGGCTCCCTGTTCGGCGACAAGCTGTCCCCGTTCTCCGATTCCACCAACATGGCCGCTGCCGCCGCCGGTACGGATGTGTTCTCCCACGTGGGCAGCATGCTCTACACCACGGTGCCTGCCACGGTTATCTCCGGTATCCTGTACTTCGTTCTCGGCCTGCGGCAGGCAGGGTCCACCATGGACACCTCCGCTATTGAGGCGATCCGCACCACGCTGGCAGCCAATTTCAACATCACGCCAATCCTGCTGATCATCCCGATCATCACCATTGTGATGACCATCAAGAAGGTCCCGCCTATCGTGGCCCTGGTGATCTCGGCCCTCTCTGCCGTGATTTTCGCCTTCATTTTCCAGGGCGGATTCTATGATTTCAAGACCATCATGAGCACCATGGGCGGCGGTTTCTCCATCAGCACGGATCTGGCTGACGTGAACAAGCTGCTCAGCCGCGGCGGCATGCAGGGCATGGCCTCGCCCGTCATCCTGACCTTCCTGGCCCTGGGCATGGGCTCCATCCTCAAGCGCATCGGCGTGCTGGATGCTCTGCTGGGCAGACTGGCCAACATCGTCAACACCAGCCGCTCTCTGGTCATCACCACGCTGGCGGCCTGCCTGTTGACCACCATGGTCTGCGCCTCCCAGTATGTGGCGATCCTGCTGCCCGGCCAGGTGATGCAGCCTGCCTACACCCGCCTGAAGATCAAGAAAACCGTCCTGTCCAGAACCCTGGAGGACGGCGGTACCATCTTCTGCTTTCTGCTACCGTGGACGACCTCCGGCGTATATGTACCCAGCGTTATCGGTGTGCCGGTCCTGTCCTACGCGCCCTATGCCTTCTTCTGCCTGCTGTGCCCCATCCTCTGTATCATTTACGCGCTCACCGGCTTTGCCATCTGGAAAGATGATGAGGTCCCCCAAGAAACGACTGTTGAGTAAGAAGGGGAGGACTCCCCGCAGAATGTTCCTTCCAGAGGGCCTGTTTAACAGAGAGTTTCTCCTTTCCTAACTGCCCCCTCTGCTGGAAGCGGCGGGGAGAGGGCCGCCCCCCTCTCCCCGCCAATCACCCCGGAAGCGGTAACGGGATGACCGATCAAAGACAATGCGGAGACAACTTGAGAAGAATTCTGTATTCGGAGGAATTTGAGATATGATATTTGGCTTATTGAAGGATATTAAGGAGGGCGAGAACCGGGTCCTCTGCACCCCGGTGGAGATCGCCTCCATCAAGGCCGCCGGCCACCAGGTGCTGGTCCAGGCCGGGGCCGGTGTGGGCAGCGGCTTCCCCGACGAGAAGTATGCCGCCGCCGGCGCGGAGATCGTGCAGGACGCCGCGGAGATGTGGCGGCGCTGCGACTTCGTGGCCAAGGTGAAGGAGATCGAGCCCTGTGAGTTCGACCTGCCCCGGGAGAACCAGCTCCTCTACTGCTGCATCCATCCCGCCGGCCACCCGGAGGAGGTGGACGCCCTGCTCAAGAGCAAGTGCATCGCCATCACCGCCGAGGACAGCCACCGCTACGGCTCCCCCAACTGTGAGGCGGCCGGCAAGCAGGGCGCGCTGTTCGGCCTGGAGTCCATGCTGACCATCAACGGCGGCAAGGGCAAGTACGTGGGCGGCTTCGCCGGCGCGCCGGGCATGAACGTGCTGATCCTGGGCGGCGGCACAGTGGGCCAGGGCGCTTTGAGCGTGCTGTACGCCCTGGGCGCCAACGTGACGGTGATGGACATCAACATCGGCCTGCTGCGCCAGCTGGGCAGGGAGTACCAGAGCCACATCAACACCATGTTCTGCACCCAGGAGACCATCGCCTCGGTGCTGCCTCAGATGGACATGGTGATCAACTGCGTCAAGTGGCCCAAGCAGAGGAAGGACTTCCTCATCACCAAGGAGATGCTCAAGACCATGGAGCCGGGCAGCGTGCTGGTGGACATCTCCAACGACGATCCCGGCGCCATCGAGTCCAGCCACGAGACCCACCACGACAATCCCCGCTACGTGGTCAACGGCGTGGTCCACTACTGCGTCAGCAACATCCCCGGCGCGGTGGCCCACTCCACGTCGGTGTCCCTGGCGGCGGAAACGCTGCCGCTGCTGCTGAACATCCTGAACAACGGCCTGGAGGAGGCCTGCGTCCGGGACGGCTTCATCCGGCGCAGCCTGACCTGCTACAAGGGCCTGCTGACCCATGAGGAGACCTCCGGCATCCAGGGCAAGCCCTGGATCCGTCCCGAGGACGTGCTGGGCATCGCCGACCGGAAGCTGGACCCCGCTCCCCCCGCCACCACCACCCGCAGCAACAACTTCTACACCTGCTGCAAGTAAACCGTTGGTAACTCCGCGGTCTTTGCGCCGCGGGTCGCCATAGATGTCCCCATCAACACTATATGAGGAGGTAGATTATGAAAAAAGTTCTTGCGTTCCTGTTGGCCGGCCTGATGCTGCTGTCCCTGGCAGCCTGCGGCGGTGGCGGCAATTCCCCCACCCCCACGCCTAATGACAATCCGGAAGAGAAGGTCCTCCACATGCGCATGTCCAAGTCGCTGGCCAGCACCGACTGGGCCACGACCACCAACACCAGCGACATGCAGATCACCTGGGTCCAGCTGTTTGAGGGCCTGTACGGCATGGACGAGGCCAGAGGCGGTTATTACAACCTGCTGGCCAAGGACATCCAGGTCAGCGACGACGGTCTGGTCTACACCATCACCCTGGTGGACGCCACCTTCCAGAACGGCGATCCGCTGACCGCCAACGACGTGGTGTTCTCCTACAACAAGGCCAAGGAGATCTCCCGCTTCAACTACGTCACCAGCTTCATCAACAAGGTGGAGGCCCAGGATGAGAAGACCGTCGTCATGACCCTCGACTATCCCTACTCCGCCATCGCCCACACCTTCTGGTCCATCAAGATCTACAGCCAGCGCGAGTATGAGGAAGTCCTGGCTGCGGGCAAGGAGTTCGGTACCGAGCCCCACAAGGCGGGCACCGGCCCCTACTACGTTGAGGAGTACGACGTGGCCTCCGGCGTCAAGCTGGCCGCCTACGAGAACTACTGGAAGGGCGCTCCCGAGATCAAGAAGGTAGAGTACCGCGTCATCACCGAGGACTCCGCCGCGGTCATCGCCTATGAGAACGGCGAGCTGGATTACTTCACCGGCATCCCCCTGTCCGACTGGACCAACGTGGAGAAGGCCGCCGGCGACAACTGCAGCCTGGCCAAGGGCAACAACATCCGCTTCCTGGCCATCAACTGGCAGTCCCCCACCAACAACAACATCCTGGGCAATGAGAACGTCCGCAAGGCCATCTTCTATGCCATCAACAAGGACGACATCGTGGCCGCCTCCACCGGCGGTTACGGCCAGCCCGCCTATGAGTACATGCCCGCCGACTACGTCGCCACCTCCCCCAACGTGAAGGACGGCAAGTTCACCACCTATGACTTCAACCTGGAGAAGGCCCACCAGTGCCTGCTGGACGCCGGCTTCACCGAGGAGCAGATCGCTGCCGGTATTGATGTGGGTACCGTCCTGACCTACGGCGCCCCCACCGCTGAGAAGGGCAAGGCCGCCGTGGTTATCCAGGGCAACCTGGCCGCCGCCGGCATGAAGGCCGAGGTGGAAGTGGCCGAGGCCGCCAACGTCACCCCGCGTATGTACGCGCAGGATTATGACATCGCCATCTTCGGTGACTCCGGCAACTACGACTACAACAACATCCGCCAGCAGGTCCACTCCGAGTCCGTCGGTATGTATCTGGTCAAGTACAAGGATGAGAACAGCCCCTTCAACTGGCAGCGCATTGAGGAGCTGGTGGATCTTGGCGTGGCCACCTCCGATGTCAAGACCCGTTATGACCTGTACACCGAGCTGTGGGCCATCATCATGGACACCGCCACCATCCTGCCTCTGTATCACAATCCCGAGGCCATTGCCTGGTCCAAGAACATCACCATCGATGTCGTGAACCCCACCTACTATCACATCACCGACTTCCACTGGGCTAACTGACCGGGTGCCGATCTGATCAAACGCATCGCATAGCTCTCCCCTCGGTCTTCCCTCTTTTGGGCGGGAAGACCGAGGGCCCTTATAAGGAAAGGAAAACGTATGTATAGATATGTTTTAAAGAGAATCGCTTTCCTGATCCCCACTATACTGGGTGTCACTCTGATCATCTACGCCGTGATGAACATCACCCCCGGCAACCCCGGCCTCGCGGTCCTGGGTCCCGGTACCCCTGCGGTGGATGTCGAAGCCTACAACGAGTCCATCGGATACAACGATCCCTTCTTGATCAAGTATAAGAACTACGTCAAGAAGATGGTCGTTGACCAGGACTTCGGCATCTCCTACGTGACCAAGCAGGACGCCTTCAAGGAGATCTGGCCCCGCTACAAGGTCACGCTGGCTCTGTCGTTCATGGGTGTGTTCCTGGCGGCGCTGATCGGCATCCCGCTGGGGATCAAATCAGCGGTAAATCAGTACTCCCTGTGGGATACGATACCGTCGCTGGTGGCCTTCTTTATGGCCGCCTTCCCGGCCTTCCTGCTGGGCTTGATCCTTTTGTATATTTTCTGTCTGTGGCTGAACATCCTGCCATCCTACTGGCAGGGGGACTTGAAGGGGTTGATCATGCCGGCCCTGGCCATCTCCATCCCGCCGGCCGCCCAGAACTTCCGCTTCACCAAGTCCTCCATGCTGGAGGCTATCCGGCAGGACTACGTCCGCACCGCCCGGGCCAAGGGCGTGCCGGAGCGGCAGGTCATCTGGAAGCACGTGCTGAAGAACGCCCTGCTGCCGGTGGTCACCCAGGTGGGTTTGAGTCTGGGCACCCTGATCTGCGGCGCCGTGGTGGCCGAGAAGATCTTCTCCGTCGCCGGTATCGGCAGTCTGATCGTGGACCGTATCAGCTTCAAGGATGAGCCCATCATCATCGCCGGCACCATCCTGATCTCCATCTGCTTCACGCTGGTCATGCTGCTGGTGGATATCATCTACGCGTTTATCGATCCGCGGATCCGCGCCAAGTACACGCGGACCAAGGGTTAAGGAGGTGGGACGATGAGTAACGAAGTACAGAACACCTCCCCCCAGGGCGAGTTCAAGCGTCCCAGCCAGGCCAAGGAGATCTGGCGCCGGTTCAAAAAGAGCAAGGGCGCCGTCATCGGTATGATCCTGCTGCTGCTGATCGCGCTGGTGCTGATCGTCGGCCCCATTCTGGTCCCCTATTCCCGGGCCACCACCCAGGACTTCTCCAACATGCTGGCCAAGCCCTCCGCCGCCCATCCCTTCGGCTGCGACGGATACGGCCGTGACATCTTCGCCCGCATCATCTACGGCGGCCGCACCTCGGTGGGCATCGCCATCATCGCCACCATCACCTCCTGCGTTTTCGGCAGTATGCTGGGCGCCGTGGCCGGTTTCTTCGGCGGCAAGGTGGACGCCGTCATCATGCGCGCGCTGGACATCTTCATGTCCGTGCCTGACATTCTGTTCACCATGGCCGTGGTGTACGCGCTGGGTCCCAACTTTGTGAACCTGGTCATCGCGCTGACCCTGGCCTACTTCACCAACTACGTCCGCCTGGTCCGCGCCCAGGTGCTGACCCTTTCAGAGGCCGACTACGTGGAGGCCGCCCGTGCCGGCGGCTCCAGCAGTCTGCGGATCATTCTGACCCATATCATCCCCAACTCGGTGGGCGTCATCATCGTCAACACCACGCTGAACGTGGCCAAGATCATCCTCTACGAGTCCACCCTGAGCTTCCTGGGTCTGGGCATGCCGCCACCCGCTCCCGAGTGGGGCGCCATGCTGTCCGAGGCGCGTGAGTATCTGCGCAACTACCCCCATATGATGGTCTTCCCCGCCATTGCCATTGTGCTGACGGCCTGCGCCATCAACCTGATGGGTGACGGTCTGCGCGACGCCCTCGACCCGCAGTTGAAGTCCTGACGCGGCGGAAAGGAAGGTAAGCATGAAGCTGAAAAAGAAAGAAGCGGAAATGACCGCTGCCTTCGAGTCCCGCCGGGACTATGACGGTCCTGTTCTGGATATCCAGGACCTCCGGGTGATCTACAAGACCGACCTGGAAACGGTGGAGGCCATCAACGGCATCAATCTCCAGATCGGCAAGGGCAAGACCTTCGGTCTGGTGGGCGAGACCGGCGCCGGCAAAACCACCACCGCCCTGTCCATTCTCCGTCTGCTCCCGTCCATCACCGGCAAGATCCTGGAGGGCAAGATCCTCTTCAACGGGGAAAATCTGCTGGAGCTCAGCGAGGTGCAGATGCGCAGCATCCGCGGCAATCTGATCTCCATGGTGTTCCAGGACCCCATGTCCGCTCTGAACCCCGTCTATACGGTGGACGATCAGATCGGCGAGGCCATCCGCCTCCACAATCCGGACTTCACCAACGAGCAGGTGGAGGCCCGGGTGGATGAGATGCTCCAGCTGGTGGGCATCGCCCCCTCCCGGAAGCACGAGTATCCCCATCAGTTCTCCGGCGGCATGAAGCAGCGGGTGGTCATCGCCATGGCCCTGTGCTGCGAGCCGGAGCTGCTGATCGCCGACGAGCCCACCACCGCCCTGGACGTGACCATCCAGGCCCAGGTGCTGGCCATGATCCGGGAGCTGCGCGACCGGCTGGGGACGGCCATGCTGATGATCACCCACGATCTGGGCATCGTGGCCCAGACCTGCGACGATGTGGGCGTCATGTACGCCGGCGAGATCGTGGAGTCCGGCACGGCGGAGGACGTGTTCCTGGGCGAAGACCACCACCCCTATACGGTGGGCCTGTTCGACTCCATTCCCAACCTGACGTCCCGGGCCACCCGTCTGAAGCCCATCCCCGGCCTGATGCCCGACCCCACAGCCCTTCCCAAGGGCTGCGTGTTCGCCGAGCGGTGCTCCCACTGCATGGATATCTGCCTGCAGGAACACCCCAAGGTCTATACCAACGGCACACACAAGCTGTGCTGCCACCTGTTTGATGAGAAGATGAAGGGAGGCGCGGCAGATGGAGAATAATGAGAAGAAGGTCCCCCTGCTCCAAACCGTCGAGCTCCAGAAGTACTTCAAGCTGCGGGGCGGCGCCCTTCTGCACGCTGTGGACGGCATCAACCTGACATTGAACGCAGGCGAAACGCTGGGCGTGGTTGGTGAGTCCGGCTGCGGCAAGTCCACTCTGGGCCGCACCATTCTGAAGCTGATCCAGCCCACCGGCGGACAGATCCTCTATGACGGCAAGGACATCACCAACTACTCCAATCGTCAGATGCACCCTCTCCGCAAGGAGATGCAGATCATCTTCCAGGATCCCTACTCCAGCATTGACCCCAGAAAGTCGGTCATCGAGGTCATCGCCGAGTACATGATCATCCACAAGGTCTACAAGCACAAGAACGACGCCTTCAAGCGGGCCGCCGAGCTGATGGATCTGGTGGGCCTGGCCCGGCGGTACACCAACTCCTACCCCCACGAGCTGGACGGCGGCCGCCGGCAGCGCATCGGCATCGCCCGGGCTCTGTCCTTGAACCCCCGGTTCATCGTCTGCGACGAGCCGGTGTCGGCGCTGGACGTGTCCATCCAGGCCCAGATCCTGAACCTGCTGATGGATCTGCAGGAGCAGTTGGATCTGGCGTATATGTTCGTCACCCACGACCTGTCCGTGGTAAAGCACATCTCCAACAACATCATGGTCATGTATCTGGGCCGCTGCGTGGAGCTGGCTCCCTCGGATGAGCTGTTCGAGCACCCCATGCATCCCTACACCAAGGCGCTGCTGGCCTCCATCCCCGAGCCGGATCTGGAGCGCAGCCGCAGCAAAAAGCTGGAGATCATCCGCGGCGAGGTGACCAGCCCCATCAATCCCAAGCCCGGCTGCCGGTTTGCCGCCCGCTGCGAGCATTGCACGGAGCGGTGCTCCCAGGCCAACCCCGAGTTTGTGGAGGTCACTCCCGGCCACTTCGTCTCCTGCTTCCTGGTCAACGACAAGTAAACACCCTTACGCTGCGGAGCGGCACCTCTGTGCCGCTCCGCAGTACAACATTCGAAAAGGGAGAAAAGGATTATGATTATCGGTCTGCCCAAAGAAATCAAAAAGAATGAATACCGGGTCGCCGCCACGCCGTCGGCGGTGGCGGCTTTTGTCCGCCATGGTCACACGGTGCTCTTTGAGTCCTCCTGCGGCGTCGGCAGCGGTTTTTCCGACGAGGAATACCTGTCCGCCGGCGGTACGCCCTGCCCCCATGAGGAGCTGTATCGCCGCTGCGATATGCTCTATAAGGTCAAGGAGATCGACCCCTCCGAGTACGATCTGCTGCACGAGGGCCAGATCGTCTTTACCTATCTCCACTCCAACGCCCATCCGGAGATGACGAAGGTGCTGCTCTCCCGCGGCGTCACCGGCGTGGCGTATGAGGATATCGATGATGTCCGCGGGACCTTCCCCGCCCTGGCGCCTATGAGCGTCCTGGCCGGCAAGGGCGGCTTTATCGCCGCGCTGTACTTCTCCCAATCCGTCCACGGCGGCAAGGGCCTGCTGCTCAACCGGATCGCCGGCGTGCCCACGCCGAACATCACCATCATCGGCTGCGGCAACTCGGGTCTGGGCGCCGCGGAGCTGGCCGCCGCCTTCGGCAACCGCGTCACCATTCTGGACGTGAACCGGAAGGCCATGGAGGCCGCCAAGGAGAAGCTGCCCGCCAACGTGGAGTTCCTCTACTCCGACCGGGACAACCTGGTGACCTGCCTGCGCCGCACGGACGTGCTCATCAACTGCATCCTCTGGGACAAGACCCGCACCGACCACCTGGTGAACCGGGCGGATCTGCAGCTGATGAAGCCCGGCGCCATGATCATCGACGTGGCCTGTGACGATCACGGCGCCATTGAGACCAGCGTCAGCACCTCCCACGACGATCCCATCTACTACGTGGACGGTATCCTCCACTACGCCGTGGACAACATCCCCTCCGGCTTCTCCTGCACCTCGTCCCAGACGCTGTCCGCCGCCACGCTGCCCCACGCGCTGGCCATGGCCGACAAGGGTGTGGAGCAGGCTCTGCTGGACGATCCCCACCTGCGCCGGGGCCTGACCACCTATCGCGGCAAGCTGACGCTGGAGGAAACCGCCCGGAAGCACCACATGGAATACACCGATCCGCGGGAAGCCATCCTGCAATCCCAGCCGTAACGCCATGGCTGAGCGGTATCTTCTGGACGGCTTCGCGCCGCAAAACGTACTGCGCCACTTCGAGGACATCTGCTCCATCCCCCACGGCACCGGCCACGAGGCCGCCCTGCGAGATCATATCGCCGCGCTGGCGGAGAAGAACGGTCTGTCCCATGAGGAGCTGGGCGGCGGCAACCTGCTGGTCCGCGTCCCCGCCACCCCCGGCTGCGAGGCCGCAGCTCCCTTCCTGATCCAGGGCCATATGGACATGGTACTGGCCAAGGAGCCGTGGGTGGAGCTTGACCTGGAGCATGAGCCCATTGAACTGGTGCTGGAGGGGAACGTCCTCCGGGCCAATGGAACCACGCTGGGCGCCGACAACGCGGTGGGCCTGTGTCACATGATGGCGCTGATGGAGCCCTCCGCCCCGCGTCACCCGGCGCTGGAACTGCTGTTCACCACCGAGGAGGAGATCGGGTTGGTGGGCATCCGCAAGGCGGATCTGAGCGTCATCCGCTCCCGCCGGATGCTCAACATGGACTGCGGCGACCCGGACGTCCTGGTGATCGGCGCCGCCGGCGGCTCCAAGTATGATCTCACCGGCACCTTCCCCCTCTCCGACGCTGACGGCCCAGGCCTGTGCGTGGAGCTCACCGGCCTCCGGGGCGGCCACTCCGGCATCGAGGCCGGCAAGAACCGGGCCAGCTCCGTGGATCTGGCCGGGCGGCTCCTGTCCGCCCTGTGCGACGCGGTCCCCGTCCGTCTGAGCGCCATGGAAACCCCCGCCGCCGCCAACGGCTTCCCCCGGTGGCAGAAGCTGTTCCTGTCCGCCCCGGAGCCCCGGATGGCTCAGGTCCGGCAGATCCTGGACCGGATGGACGGCGAATTCCGCCGGGAGCTGAACGGCCTGGAGCCGGATTACCGCATGACGGTCACCGACTGCCCCGTGACCCGGGCCGCCTCGGCAAACGACACCCGCACCCTGGCGGATTTTCTGCTGCTGGTGCCCTATGACGTGTCCCGCCGGTCCACCGCCAACCCCGCCTGGGTGCTGTGCTCCTGTCTGCTGGCCAGCGCCTCCTATCAGGACGGCGTCTTCCACGGCTACTTCACCATCCGCGCCAACCGGGACACCTATCGAAATGCCGCCGTGGCCCGGCTGGAGACCCTGTGCCGCATGACCGGCGTCAGGGCGGCTCTGAGATCGGAGCCCTCACCTCCCTGGCCGGAGAAGGACGCCTCCCCGCTGCGGGATCTGTGCCTGTCCCTCTACCGGGACCTGTTCGCCGGGGAGATGCGCGTCCAGGTGGAGAACGGCTCCGTGGAGGTGGGCGTCGTCAAGCGGGCCATCCCGGACATGGACGCCGTGGGCTTTGCGCCCAAATCCCGGGGCGCCCACACCACCGACGAGCACCTGTATCTGGACACCATGCCCACCTTCTGGTCGCTGCTCACGGCCCTGCTGGACCGCCTGTGCGACTTGACCTGTTGACAAGCAAAAAAGAGACGCCCCGCGCTGGCGGGGCGTCTCTTTTTTGCTTGTTTCGCGTATCACTGGCTCTGGCGTGTGGTCCGCAACGTCACGTCGTGGTAGCCGCCCTCCACGATGCTGGTGGAGGACACCACCGTCAGCTTGGCTTCCTTCTGGAGCTGGGCAATGGTCAGCACGCCGCAGTTGCACATGGTGGACTTCACCTTGTAGAGGCTCTTGCGCACGTTCTCCCGCAGGGGGCCGGCGTAGGTGACGTAGGAGTCCACGCCCTCCTCGAAGGAGAGGCCCTCCTTGCCGCCCAGGTCGTAGCGCTGCCAGTTCCGGGCCCGGTTGGACCCCTCGCCCCAGTACTCCTTCACCACCGTGCCGTTGATGGTCAGCTTGGGGGTGGGACTCTCGTCGAACCGGGCGAAGTACCGGCCCAGCATCAGGAAGTCGGCGCCCATGGCCAGGGCCAGCGTCATGTGGTAGTCGTGGACGATGCCGCCGTCGGAGCAGATGGGCACGTAGACGCCGGTCTTCTCAAAGTACTCGTCCCGGGCGGCAGCCACGTCGATGAGGGCGCTGGCCTGGCCCCGGCCGATGCCCTTGGTCTCCCGGGTGATACAGATGGAGCCGCCGCCGATGCCCACCTTCACAAAGTCGGCGCCTGCCTCGGCCAGGAAGAGGAAGCCCTCCCGGTCCACCACGTTGCCGGCGCCCACCTTCACGGTATCACCGTAGTGCTGGCGGATCCAGTCGATGGTCTTCTTCTGCCAGACGGAGTAGCCCTCGGAGGAGTCGATGCACAACACGTCCGCGCCGGCCTCCACCAGGGCGGGAACTCTCTCGGCATAGTCCCGGGAGTTGATGCCCGCGCCTACCAGATACCGCTTCTCCCTGTCCAGCAGCTCCAGGGGGTTCTCCTTGTGGTTGTCGTAGTCCTTGCGGAAGACAAAGTAGGCCAGGCGGCCTTCAGCGTCCACGATGGGCAGCGTGTTGAGCTTGTGGTCCCAGATGATGTCGTTGGCCTCCTTCAGCGTGGTGCCCAGGGGAGCGGTGACCAGCTTCTCCAGCGGGGTCATGAAGGTCCTCACCTGCTCGTCGCCCGTCATGCGGCTGACCCGGTAGTCCCGGCTGGTGACCATACCCAGCAGGATGCCGCCGGAGGTGCCGTCGTGGGTGACGGCCATGGTGGAGTGGCCGTTGCGCTCCTTCAGTGCCAGCACGTCGGCCAGGGTGGACTCCGGCGTCACGTTGGAGTCGCTGACCACGAAGCCGGACTTGTAGTTCTTGGCCCGGGCCACCATGGCGGCCTCGGAGGCGATGCTCTGGGAGCCGTAGATGAAGGACAATCCGCCCTCCTTGGCCAGGGCCACCGCCATGGTGTCGTTGGACACGGACTGCATGATGGCGGAGGTCATGGGGATGTTCAGGGAAATGGCCGGCTCCTCACCTCTGCGGAAGCGGACCAGGGGCGTCTTGAGGGACACGTTGTCCGGCACGCACTCCTCCGACGTATAGCCGGGGACCAGCAGGTACTCGCTGAAGGTGCGGGAGGGCTCGTTGTAATAATATGCCATCGTCGTCTTCCTTTCTCATCTGAAATATGCCGCGGCGGAGGCGAACATCCTCATGTCGTACTCGCCGGGTACGTTTTTGTAGAGGCCCGCGCCGATGCGCTCGGCGTGGCCCATTTTGCCGAAGACGCGGCCGTCCGGGGAGGTGATGCCCTCCACCGCCCAGGCGGAGCCGTTGGGGTTGAAGCGGACGTCCATGGTGGGCTCCCCCGCCAGGTCCACGTACTGGGTGGCGATCTGCCCGTTCTGCGCCAGGGCGCGGATCAGCTCCTCCGAGGCGTAGAACCGACCCTCGCCGTGGGAGATGGGCACGTTGTACACGTCGCCCACCCGGGTACCCCACAGCCAGGGGGACTTGTCTGAGGCCACCCGCACCGGCACGATCCGGGACTGGTGGCGGCCGATGACGTTGTAGGTCAGGGTGGGGTAGCTCTCGTCGGTGTCCAGGATCCGGCCGTAGGGCACCAGACCCAGCTTGATCAGGGCCTGGAAGCCGTTGCAGATACCGGCCATCAATCCGCCCCGCTGCTCCAGCAGCTCGGTCACAGCCTTTTTCACCGCGGCGCTGCGGAAGAAGGCGGTGATAAACTTGCCGGAGCCGTCCGGCTCGTCGCCGCCGGAGAAGCCGCCGGGGATGAAGATCATCTGGGCCCCGGCCAGGCGCCGGGCAAAGTAGTCGGTGGCGTCGGCGATGGCGGCGGCGGTCAGGTTGCGGATGATCACCGCCTCCGGCTCCGCGCCTGCCGCGGCGAAGGCCTTGGCGCTGTCGTACTCGCAGTTGGTGCCGGGGAACACGGGAATCAACACCCTGGGCCCGGCGCATTTCAGCACCGCCGGGGCGCGGCTCTCCGCCACGTAGTCCAGGTTCGGGATCTCCGCCCGGGGCGTGGGGATGTTGCAAGGATAGACGCTCTCCAGCCTGCCCTCGTAGACGGCCAGCAGCTCATCCAGGGCAAGGGCCGTATCGCCCCGGCGGATGACCCGCTCCCCCGCGGTGCGGCCCAGGGGAACGCCGATGTCCGCCTCCCCCGTCAGCTCCAGCAGGAAGCTGCCGTAGCGATAGCCGAAGACGGTCTCATCGGTCACGGTCTCGTCATAGGTAAAGCCGATGCCGTTGCCGAAGCACATCTTCATCACCGCCTCGGCCACGCCGCCGTAGGTGGGGGTGTAAGCGGAGACCGCCTGTCCTGCGGACAGCAGCGCGTGGACGGTGTCGTAGGTCCGCAGCAGGCTGTCGGTGGTGGGCAGGCCGTTCTTATCATAGTCCGGGCACAGCAGCGCCACGCGGTGGCCTGCCGCCTTGAACTCCTGGGAGGTGATCTCCGCCAGAGAGGCGGTGGTCACGGCGAAGGACACCAGCGTGGGCGGCACGGTGAGGTTTTCGAAAGTGCCGCTCATGGAGTCCTTGCCGCCGATGGCGGCCATGCCCAGGCCCTTCTGGGCCCGGAAGGCGCCCAGCAGGGCGGCCAGGGGCTTGCCCCAGCGGCGGCTGTCCTGTCCCAGTTTCTCAAAATATTCCTGGAAAGTCAAGTACACGTCATGCCGGTCCGCGCCGGAGGCGATCAGCTTGGACACGGACTCCACCACGGCGAGATACGCGCTGTGGTAGGGGCTCTTCTCGGCGATATAGGGGTTATAGCCCCAGGCCATCACCGAGCAGGTGTCGGTGTCCTTGGTCTCCACGGAGATCTTGTGGGCCATGGCCTGGGCCGGCGTCAGCTGATACCTGCCGCCGAAGGGCATCAGCACCGTGCCGGCGCCGATGGTGGAGTCAAACCGCTCGGAGAGCCCCCTCTTGGAGCAGACGTTCAGATCCCCGGCCAACGCCCTGTATCCGGCGGCGAAGTCGCCGGGGATGGGTTTGGCAAAGGGCTCGGGCTTCCCGGCGCGGGCGGTGATGTGCTTCTCCGCGCCGTTGGTGTCCAAAAAGGCCCGGGAGATGTCCACCACGGGTCTTCCCCGCCAGGTCATGGTCAGCCGCGGCTGGGCCTTCACCGCGGCGATGACGGTGGACTCCAGATTCTCCGCCTCGGCGATGGCCCGGAAGCGCTCTACGTCCGCCGCGGCCACCACCACGGCCATCCGCTCCTGGGATTCGGAGATAGCCAGCTCCGTGCCGTCCAGGCCCTCGTACTTCTTGGGCACCTTGTCCAGGTCGATGTCCAGACCGTCGGCCAGCTCTCCCACGGCCACGGACACGCCGCCGGCGCCGAAGTCGTTGCAGCGGCGGATCATCCGGGCGGCCTCGCCGTTGCGGAACAGCCGCTGGAGCTTCCGCTCCTCGGGGGCGTTGCCCTTCTGGACCTCGGAGCCGCAGTTCTCCACCGAGTGGGCGTTATGGGCCTTGGAGGAGCCCGTGGCGCCGCCGATGCCGTCCCGTCCGGTGCGTCCGCCCAGCAGGATCACCGCGTCGCCCGGCTCCGGCCGCTCCCGGCGGACGTTCTCCGCCGGCGCCGCGGCGATGACCGCGCCGATCTCCATCCGCTTGGCGGCGTAGCCGTCGTGGTAGAGCTCGTCCACCTGGCCGGTGGCCAGGCCGATCTGGTTGCCGTAGGAGGAATAGCCCGCGGCGGCGGTGGTCACCAGCTTGCGCTGGGGCAGCTTGCCGGGGATGGTCTCCGCCAGCGGCCGCAGGGGGTCCGCCGCGCCGGTGACGCGCATGGCGGCGTAGACGTAGCTCCGGCCGGAGAGGGGGTCCCGGATGGCGCCGCCGATGCAGGTGGCCGCGCCGCCGAAGGGCTCGATCTCCGTGGGGTGGTTGTGGGTCTCGTTCTTAAAGAGCAGCAGCCAGTCCTGCTCCTCGCCCTCTATGTTCACCTTGATCTTGACGGTGCAGGCGTTGATCTCCTCCGACTCGTCAAGCTTGGTCAGCAGTCCTTTTTTCTTCAGATACCTGGCCGCGATGGTGCCCATGTCCATCAGCGTCACGGGCTTGGTCCGTCCCAGCTCCTGCCGGACGGCCAGATACTCCTGGTAAGCCGCGCGCAGCTCCTCGTCCTCGAACTCCACACCGTCGATAACCGTGTGGAAGGTGGTGTGGCGGCAGTGGTCGGACCAATAGGTGTCCACCACGCGGATCTCGGTGATGGTGGGGTCCCGGTGCTCCGAGCGGAAATAGTCCCGGCAGCACAGGATATCCCCCAGGTCCATGGCCAGTCCCCTCTCGGCGATGAACCGCGCCAGGGCCGCCTCGTCCATGTCCCGGAAGCCATGGAGCGTCTCCACGCTCTCCGGCGCGCCGTAATCCACCGCCAGCGTCTCCGGCATGGCCAGGGACGCCTCCCGGCTCTCCACCGGGTTGATGACGTATTTTCTGATGGCGGCCACCTGCTCCCCGGTGAGATTGCCGGTGAGCAGATACACCTTCGCCGTGCGGACGGCGGGCCGCTCGGCCCGGGAGATGATCTGGATGCACTGGGCCGCGGAATCCGCCCGCTGGTCGTACTGGCCGGGCAGATACTCCACCGCGAACACCGTGCCGCCGCCTGCCGGCAGCTCCTCATACACGTCATCCAACTGGGGCTCGCTGAGCACCGTCCGCACCGCGTAGTCAAAGAGCTCCCTGTCGATGCCCTCCACGTCGTAGCGGTTCAGGAGCCGCAGTCCCTCCAGCCCCTTGATGCCCAGAAAGGTGCGGATGTCCTCCCGCAGGGCCCTCGCCTCATTGGCCAGGGCCGCCTTTTTCTCCACGTAAACTCGATATACCATCGCTTTTTCCTTTCACGCCAGGGCCTGAAGCGCCCGGCGGCCGATATCCCTGCGGTAATAGGCGTTGCCAAAGTGGATCTTCTCCACCTGCTCATAGGCCGCCGCCACGGCGGATTTCAGGTCGGCTGCCGTTGCCACCACGCCCAGCACCCGGCCGCCGCTGGTCAGCAGCCTGCCATCCACCAGCTTCGCCCCGGCCACATAGACCCGGGCTTTTACATCCGGCTCCACGGTGATCTCGTACCCCTTCTCATAGGCGGCGGGATAGCCCTCCGAGGCCATCACCACGCAGCAGGCGGCGCCGTTGGAGAACTTCACCTCCGTCTCACCGAGCCTGCCGTCCCGGCAGGCCCGCATGGCGGTCAGCAGATCGCTCTCCATCAGCGGCAGCACCACCTGGGTCTCCGGATCGCCGAACCGGCAGTTGTACTCGATGACCTTGGGCCCGTCGGGGGTCAGCATGAGGCCGAAGTAGAGGCAGCCCCGGAAGGTGCGGCCCTCGGAGCGCATGGCCCGGACGGTGGGCAGGAAGATCTCCTCCATACACCGCTCCGCCACCTCCGCCGTGTAGTAGGGATTGGGCGCCACGGTGCCCATACCGCCGGTGTTGAGGCCCTCATCGCCGTCATGGGCCCGCTTGTGGTCCATGGAGGACACCATGGGCACCACCGTCTCCCCGTCGGTAAAGGACAAGACGGACACCTCCGGCCCGGTGAGGAACTCCTCGATGACCACCCGGTCGCCGCTGGCGCCGAATTTTCTGTCCACCATGATGGTCTCGATGGCGCTTCGCGCCTCCTCCCGGGTCTGGGCGATGATGACGCCCTTGCCCAGGGCCAGGCCGTCGGCCTTGATCACCGCCGGCAGGGGCGCCGTCTCCAGATAGGCCAGGGCCGCGTCCCGGTGGGTGAACACCTCGTACCGGGCGGTGGGGATGCCGTACTTCTTCATCAGTTCCTTGGCGAAGACCTTGCTGCCCTCGATGACAGCCGCCTTCCTCTCCGGGCCGAAGCAGGGGATGCCCGCCGCCTCCAGCGCGTCCACCATCCCCAGCACCAGCGGATCGTCCGGCGTCACCACGGCGAAGTCGATCTTCTGCTCCGCGGCAAAGCGCACCGCGCCCTCGATATCCGTGGCGGCGATGTCCACGCACACGGCGTCGGCGGCGATGCCGCCGTTGCCGGGCAGGGCGTAGATGGCCTCCACCGCCCGGTTTTCCTTCAGCTTTTTGATGATGGCGTGCTCCCGCCCGCCGCCGCCGATGACCATCAGCTTCATGGCAAACTCCCCCGTATCAGATCAATGGTGGAACAGCCGCATGCCCGTGAAGGACATGACGATGCCGTACTTGTTGGCCGTGGCGATCACGTGGTCGTCCCGGATGCTGCCGCCCGGCTCCACGATGTACCCAACGCCGGACTTCCGGGCCCGCTCCACGTTGTCGCCGAAGGGGAAGAAGGCGTCGCTGCCTACGGTGACGCCGCTCTGGGTGGCCACCCAGGCCTTCTTTTCCTCGGCGGTCAGGGGCTCGGGCCTGACCTTAAACACCTTCTGCCACTCGCCGTCACGGAGCACGTCCTCGTACTCATCGGAGGTGTAGATGTCGATGGCGTTGTCCCGGTCGGGGCGGCGGATGCCGTCCACGAACTGCAGTGACAGTACCTTGGGGTGCTGGCGCATGAACCAGTTGTCGGCCTTGCTGCCGGCCAGGCGGGTGCAGTGGATGCGGCTCTGCTGCCCGGCGCCCACGCCGATGGCCTGCCCGTCCTTCACGTAGCAGACGGAGTTGGACTGGGTATATTTCAACGTGATGAGCGCCACGATCATGTCGGTCCTGGCCTGATCGGGCAGCTCCTTGTTCTCGGTAACGATGTTGGCAAGCAGGGCCTCGTCGATCCGGAAGTTGTTGCGTCCCTGCTCGAAGGTGATGCCGAACACGTCCTTGTGCTCGACGGGGGCGGGTACGTAGTCCGGGTCGATCTTCACCACGTTGTACTTGCCGCCCTTCTTGGCCCGCAGGATCTCCAGCGCCTCGTCGGTGTAGCCGGGGGCGATGACGCCGTCGGACACCTCCGCCTTCAGGTACAGCGCCGTGGCCGCGTCGCAGGGGTCGGACAGGGCCGCCCAGTCGCCGTAGGAGCACAGGCGGTCGGCGCCCCGGGCGCGGATATAGGCGCAGGCGATGGGACTCAGCTCCGCGCCCTCCTCCACGAAATAGATCCTCCGGTCCGTCTCCGACAGGGGCAGGCCCACGGCGGCGCCGGCGGGGGACACGTGCTTGAAGGACGCGGCGGAGGGCAGGCCGGTGGCCTCCTTCAGCTCGCGCACCAGCTGCCAGGAGTTCAGCGCGTCCATAAAGTTGATGTAACCGGGCTTGCCGCTCAGCACCTCCACCGGCAGCTCCCTGCCGTCGCTCACAAAGATGCTGGCGGGCTTCTGGTTGGGGTTGCAGCCGTATTTCAGCTCCAGCTTTTTCATGTCTGCCGTCCTCCTCAATGATTCTTGTTGATGAGCCGGGTCTCCTCGACGCCGGTCTCCAGGTCGGTATAGCTGACGTAGAGGGAGATCCTGTTGTCCTCGTTGAGGTTCTCCCAGATATCGCGGGTCAGCTCGTCGATATCGTCGGGGATGCTCACCCGCTCCGGCTCCCCCACGAAGCTGGGGATGGGGCTGCCGTCGGTGACGTAGGTGTGGAGGAAGTGGCCCAGGCCGTTCAGCGCGGCGTAGCGGAAATACTGCCGGGTGCAGGCGGTGCCTTCTTCATCCATGCTCTTGAGGATGCTCAGCTTGTAGGTGAACTTGTCCTTCAGGATCAGCTCGCCGCTGATGCGGGGGGTGAAGTTGGGGCCGTCCGGCTCAAAGGTGCGGATCTCCAGCGCGGACTCCATGTCGCTGCCCTGGGCCAGATACTCGCAGATGGTGTCGGTCTGGTTGCCGTTGGTCACCACGACGCTGCGGCCGTAGCGGCGCACTGGGGCGTAGATGATGAGGGAGGGGTCCGCCACCTTGGCGCTGTCATAGGCCTCGGTCCGGATGCCGTCGTCTGTCTTGACGAAGATCCGGTTCCGGCTGTTGACGCTGCGCCCCATGATGAAATAGGCGAACACGGCCTTGCTTCCGTCGGCGCTGCGGCCGATGACGATGCCCCGGCCCACGTAGGGGTTGCCGGCGATCCGCTCTCCCATGGTTTTCACTTCGTAGATGTTCATGTATTCTCTCCTTCCTCCGCGATCCGCCGCGCCACCATCTCGGCGGCCCGGGGCAGCAGGATCCACTCAGCCTGTTCCATCACCCGCCGCTGCAGCATCTCCGGCGTGTCGCCGGTCTTTACCTCCACCGCCTTCTGCAGGAGGATCTGGCCGCCGTCGGGTATTTCGTTTACATAATGTACCGTCGCCCCGGTCACCTTCACCCCGTACTGGAGGGCGGCCTCGTGGACGCGCAGGCCGTAGAAGCCCTTGCCGCAGAAGGAGGGGATCAGGGACGGGTGGACGTTGATGATCCGCCGGCGCCACCGGCGGGTGAAGTCGCTGCTGAGGATGTTCAAAAAGCCCGCCAGCACGATCATGTCCACATCGTGCTTCTCCAGCTCCTCGCTGACGGCCGCCTCAAAGGCCGCCTGAGAGCCCAGCTCCTTTCGGGAGCACACGGCGGTGGGGATGCCGGCCCTCCGGGCCCGCTCCAGGGCGTAGGCCCCGGGGGTGCCCGACAGCACCAGCACCAGCTCGCCGGAGGGGATCTCCCCCCTGTTCCGGGCGTCGATCAGCGCCTGAAGGTTGGTGCCGCCGCCGGACACGAACACGGCGATCCTGGTCTTCACCATAGCGCCACTCCCTCGTCGCCCCGGACGATCTCGCCCAGCTTGTAGGCCTCCACGCCGTTTCGGCGCAGGATGGCCGCAGCGCGGCAGGCGTCCCGGCGGGACACCACCGCCGTCATGCCCACGCCCATGTTGTAGGTGTTGAACATATCCCGCTCGGGGATGTCGCCCTTTCTTGCGATCAGCTCGAAGATGGGCGGCACCCGCACGGCGGAGCGCCTGATCTTTGCCGTATAGCCCTTGGGGATGCTGCGGGGGATATTCTCGTAGAAGCCGCCGCCGGTGATATGGGACACCGCCTTGACGGTGACCTCCTCCATCAGCGCCAGCATGGGCTTGACGTAGATCCTGGTGGGCGCAAGCAGCGTTTCGCCGATGGACGCGCCGCCCAACGCCTCGCAGGGGGCGGTCAGGTCGGCGTGATCCACGTCGAAGACCTTCCGCACCAGGGAGAAGCCGTTGGAGTGGACGCCGCTGGAGGGCAGGGCCAGCACCACGTCGCCCTCGGTGACGGCGGAGTTGTCCAGCAGCTTTTTCCGGTCCGCGATGCCCACGGCGAAACCCGCCAGGTCGTACTCCTCCTCCGGCATCATACCGGGATGCTCGGCGGTCTCGCCGCCGATGAGGGCGCACCCGGCCTGAACGCAGCCCTCGGCCACACCGCCCACGATCTCGGCGATGCGCTCCGGCACGTTCTTGCCGCAGGCGATGTAGTCCAGGAAGAACAGGGGCCTGGCGCCGCAGCAGATGATATCGTTGACGCACATGGCCACGCAGTCGATGCCGATGGTGTCGTGCTTGTTCAGCAGGAAGGCCAGCTTCAGCTTGGTGCCCACGCCGTCGGTGCCGGAAACCAGCACCGGCTCGGCCATGTCCTTGACGTCCGGGGCGAACAGGCCGCCGAAGCCGCCCACGCCGCCGATGACGCCGGGGATAACGGTGCGCTCCACGTGGTCCTTCATCAGCTTCACCGCCTCATACCCGGCGGTGATGTCCACGCCGGCGGCGGCATAGAATGCGGAGAACGATTTTTCCATCTCACTTATTCCTTTCCTGTCCAGCAGTAGGTACAGACCCTCTCCCGGTCGATGCCGATGGCCTCCAGCAGCCCGTCCAGGGACTGGTAGCCCAAGGAGTCGAAGCCCAGCTTGTCGCAGATGGCCCGGAGCAGACATTTGCCCCGCTCCGTATCGCCGTCGGCGTACTCGTCCAGGTGCTTGTCGCCCTCCTCGCCCTCGATCTCCCGGACCATCCGCCGGGCCAGCAGCTCCTGGTCGGATTTGCCCCGGGAGAAATCCAGATACTTGCAGGCGTACATGATGGGCGGGCAGGCGGAGCGCATATGCACCTCCGCCGCGCCGGACTCATAGAGGAATTCCACCGTACCCTGGAGCTGTGTGCCCCGGACGATGGAGTCGTCCACGAACAGGAGCTTCTTCCCCTCGATCAGCTCCGGCACCGGGATCTGCTTCATCTTGGCCACCTGATCCCGCACCTCCTGGTTGGCGGGCATGAAGGACCGGGGCCAGGTGGGCGTGTACTTGACGAAGGGCCGGCCGAAGGCCTTGCCGCTGCGGTTGGCGTAGCCGATGGCGTGGGGCACGCCGGAGTCCGGCACGCCAGCCACGTAGTCCACGTCCGGCAGCGTCCCCCGCTTCAGCTCCTCCCGGGCCATGATCTCGCCGTTGCGGCAGCGCATGACCTCCACGTTGACGCCCTCGTAGTTGGAGTTGGGGTAGCCGTAGTAGGCCCACAAAAAGGCGCAGATCTTCATCCTGCCTCCGGCGGCGGACACGGTCCGGTATCCGTCGGCGTTGATGCGGAGGATCTCCCCCGGCCCCAACTCATACACGTCGTGGTAGCCCAGCTTGTGGTAGGCAAAGGATTCGAAGGACACGCAGTGGCCGCTGTCGTCCTTCCCCACCAGCACCGGCAGCCGTCCGTAGGGGTCCCGGGCGGCGATGATATCCCCGCCGGGCATCAGCAGCAGGATGGTCATGGACCCGTCGATGACCTCCTGGGCGTGGCGGATGCCGTCCACCAGGTCCTTCCCCTCGTTGATGAGGGCCGCCACCAGCTCCGTGGCGTTGACCTTGCCGGAGCTCATGGCCATGAACTGGTGTCCGTGCTGGGCGAAGTACTCCTCCACCAGGGCCTCGGCGTTGTTGATGAGGCCGATGGCCACGATGCCGTAGACGCCCAGGTGGGACCGGACCAGCAGCGGCTGGGGATCGGCGTCGCTGATGCAGCCGATGCCGCTGGTGCTGCCCCGGAATTTCTCCAGATCCCCCTCGAACTTGGTGCGGAAGGGGGTCTTGGTGATGGCGTGGATCTGGCGCTGATAGCCGTTCTCGGCGCTCCAGACCACCACGCCGGCGTTCCGGGTCCCCAGATGGCTGTGGTAGTCGGTGCCGAAATACAGGTCCAGCGCCACGTCGCGGTGGGACACCGCTCCGAAGAAACCGCCCATTACGCGAAGAACAGCTTGGACAGCGTCATGGGATCGACGTACTGTCCGTCCTTGTAGACCCGCATGTTGCCGGAGGCGATCTCGTCGATGAGCATCACCTTGCCGTCGGCGTCGTAGCCGTACTCAAACTTGATGTCGTAGAGGATCATGCCCTTTTCCTTCAGGTCGTCGGCCACGATCCGGGTGATCCTCTGGGTCATGTCCTTGATGTCGTCATACTGCTCGCCGGTCATCACGCCCAGCACGATGAGGCCGTCCCTGGTGACCAGGGGATCGCCCAGGGCGTCGTTTTTGAAGGTCATCTCCACGTAGGCGGGCAGGTCGGCGCCACTCTCCACGTACTCGCCGTAGCGGCGCAGGAAGCTGCCCACGGCCTTGTGGCGGCAGATGACCTCCAGCCCGTGGCCGAACACCCTGGCGGGCAGGACCTCCATGGTGGTGTTGGCCAGATCGGCGCTGACGTAGTGGGTCCGGATGCCGGCGGCGTTGATCTTCTCGAAGAAGTAGACGGACATCCGCAGATTCACGTCGCCCACGCCGTCGATGGTCAGTCCGACGGAATTCTCGCCGGGATCGAACACACCGTCCTTGCCGGTGCAGTCGTCCTTGAACTTGAGCAGGTAGTTGCCGTTGTCCAGGGCGTAGACGTTCTTGGTCTTTCCGGTGTAAACGAGCTTGTTTTCCATGGTGGTATCTCCTTTATGTGAATTTTTCTCTTTATCGGTTGTACTCCGCCTCGACGGCCTCGTTTTTCTCCAGCACCTTCTCCAGGCCCTTCTGCCTCTCCCGCTCCAGCTGTTCGGTCAGCTCGGCGTCGGAGAGCGCCAGAATCTGGACGGCAAGCAAAGCGGCATTGGCGGCCCCGTCGATCGCCACCGTGGCGACAGGGATGCCGCTGGGCATCTGCACGGTGGACAGCAGGGCGTCAATGCCGTCGAGAGAAGATTTGATGGGGATCCCGATCACAGGCAGGGTGGTGTTGGCCGCAATGGCGCCGGCCAGATGGGCGGCCATCCCGGCGGCCGCGATGATCACGCCGATCCCGTTGTCCCGGGCCTCCCTGGCGAAGCGGGCGGTCCGATCGGGGCAGCGGTGGGCGGAGAAGACGTGGACCTCCGTCTTCACGCCGTATCGGGCAAGGGTGTCGATGGCCTTCTTCACCACGGGCAGATCGCTGTCGCTGCCCATGACGATCGCAACTCTCTTCATACGCGCTCTCCTGTCTGTCGTTATTTTCGCGGCGGGGAAACAAAAAAGGGCAGTCGCATTCCGTAATGAGAATGAGGCTGCCCAGACGGTCGACAAAACGATATCACATCCGGTTCCCCTGTGGTACTCCACTTTCCGTCAGTTGCCGGTGCTCCTTCTTTTGTTTCGTGGTCGCTGTTCCTTCTGTAAAAATTATCTCAAAAAACGGCCGTCCTGTCAATCGCGGAACACCCTCCCGAAATGTAGAATAATCCCGCCTCCCGCCGCCGCAAATTGTCACTTTTGTTCATTTTTTGTCCACTCTCCGCTTTTTGAAAAAAGGGGCTGGACGAACGTCCGCTTTCCGTATATAATATGCCATATTAGATAACGCCGTTTTCTTCACAAGAAGCGCAATCAGGAGGAGCTTTTCCCATGAACGCCTCATCCCCTTCCCTCCGCTGGATGCCGCTGGACAACGCCGGTCTTATCTTTCCGGCGGCCCTCCGGCGCCACTGGAGCAACGCCTACCGCATCTCCTTTACCTTCCGTGACCCGGTGGACCCGGCCATCCTGCAGCAGGCGCTGGACGATGCCGCGCCCCGCTTCCCCTCCATCTGTGTCCGGCTGCGGCGCAGCGCCTTCTGGTACTATCTGGAGGAGCTGGAGCGCCCGCCCGCCGTCCGGGAGGACAGCTGCCAGCCGTTGGTCTCCATGAGGCGCGCCGACGTCCGCCGCTGCGCCATCCGGGTCCTCTACTACCGCTGCCGCATGGCGGTGGAGTTCTTCCACGCCGTCACCGACGGCACCGGCGCCATGATCTTCGCCAAGTCCCTGGCGGCGGAGTACGTCCGCCGCCGCTATGGGGCGGACGTGCCCTGTCGGGAGGGCGTGCTGGACCTCCGCGAGCCGCCCAGACGGTCGGAGCTGGAGGACAGCTTTTTGGAAAACGCCGGCCCTGTGGCGGCGCCCCGGGACGATCTGAACGTCTACCGCCCCGGCGGCACCCTGGAGCCGGACCGGTTCCTCCACGTGACGGCGGGCATCGTGGACGGCGAGGCTCTCCACCGCCGGGCCCGGGAGCGGGGCGTCACTGTCACCGCCTATCTGACGGCGGTGCTGCTGGCCGCCCTGCTGGACCTCCAGGCGGAGGATGTGCCCCGGCGGCGAAAGCGCAAGCCGGTGAAGGTCCAGATCCCGGTGAATCTCCGGCAGCTCTACGGCGGCCAGACCCTGCGGAACTTCGTGGCGGTGGCCAACATCGGCGTGGACCCCCGGCTGGGGGACTACACCTTTGACGAGCTGGTAGAGATCGTCCACCATCAGATGCATCTGGCCATCACCGCCAAGAACATGCGCTCCATCTTCACCCCCAACGTCAACGACGCCCGGAACCCCCTGCTGAAGCCGGTGCCCCTGTTTCTGAAGAACCTCATCATGCGGGCGGTATTTGACGCCGTAGGTGAGCAGGTGTCCTGCCTGTCCCTGTCCAACCTGGGCGCTGTCCGCCTGCCGGAGGCCATGGCCCCCTACGTGGAGCGGGTGGAATTCGTGCTGGGCCCTCAGTCCACCGCCCCCTACAACCTGGGCGTCGCCAGCTGGAACGGCCGGACCTTCCTCAACCTGGTCCGCAACACGGTGGAGCCCCGGCTGGAGCGTCTCTTCTTCACCCGGCTGGTGGGCCTGGGCTTCCACGTAAAAATCGAGACCAACGACAAGTGAGGTAACTGCCATGTACTGTGTCAAATGCGGCGTGGAGCTGCAGAAGGGCGCAACCGCCTGTCCGCTCTGCGGTCTGACCGTCTGTCACCCCGAGCTGGACGAGGAGCCGGAGCCCCGCCTCTACCCCTGTCCCGCCGGGGAGGAGACCGTCAGCCGGGGCGGCTTGCTGTTCCTGGTCACCTTCGCCTTTCTCGTCCCGCTGGCTGTCTGCCTGCTGACGGACCTGCTGACGGACGGGGCCGTCTCCTGGAGCGGCTACGTGGCCCTGGGCCTGCTGACCGCCTATGCGGCCCTCTGCCTGCCCCTGTGGTTCAAGCGGCCCAGCCCGGTGGTCTTCTTCCCCGTCGCCATGGCCGCCGCCATCTGTCTGACGCTCTATATCTCCCTCAAAACCGGCGGCCGCTGGTTTCTGCCCTTCGCCTTCCCGGTGGGCGGGGCGGCGCTGCTGCTGGGCGAAGCGGTAATTGTCCTGCTGCGCCACGCCGTGGGTGACGCCCGGTATCGGGCCCTCTACGTCTTCGGCGGCGCCTCCGTCGCAGCCGGCGGCCTCTGCCTGCTGATCGAGTTTCTGCTCCGGGTGGCCTTCGGCGTCCCCATGACCTGGTGGTCCCTCTATCCCCTGTCCGCCCTGTTCCTTTTGGGCGTCATGCTCATCGTCATCGCCGCCAGCCCGTCCCTGCGCCGCTCCCTCCACAAAAAGTTCTTCATCTGACACGCGGAAAGACGCCTCCGTAAGGAAGTTGCTTTAAGGTTGCAATCACCGGCTCAAAGGAATACAAACTCGGCGTGACCATTACGGTCACGCCGAGTTTGTTTCTTGGATTTTGGGGTCAAAATCCGATGCTCGTTATACCCGCGGACGCGAAACAACTGTATGCCTGTGGCGTTCAGTCATCAATTTTTCAAAGGCACCCTGGCATGAACCGCAACCCCAATTAGTTATTTGACCGAAATGACCTCACGGGAGCAGTCCGGGGTATATCCCTCACTGTCTTCCCATTCCTCTGAAAAATCGGCAAGTGGGGTAAACTGCTTTATAAGCTCATAACCACGGCGTATAGTAATCATCTCCGAAAACCACGTGCCGATCTCAAAGGAGATTTCGTTGCCACTGGCAAGATGAAATATGACGCCCTTTGTAGAGAGCATTTCCTCCTGCTCTCCATTATGCGCCACCGATTCGCGGTCATTTACCACGTCGATGCTGACGATTGTATCCTGCACGGGAGTAACGACCATCTGCCCATTAACCATTCTGCTGATGATTTCACCGGGCTGACAAGGTGCGATTCTCATAACAGCAACATCGTCATCATGGAAAAACCTTTGGACAACTTCCAGATCGCTTGTCATTTTGTAGGTGTCACCCCCGATGCGAAATCCTACGATTCCGAAAACATTGGGTGTAAAAACGAATGGGTCACAGGAATAATGCTCGAAGGATTTGCCTATCATGCTTTTGAGCATGTCCACAGTTGCGCTGTCAAATCTCATATCATTCATAATCTATTGCGTTGCACTCCTTTTCCATGATTGCTGTAAAAACCGTGTGGTTCCAGTTATTTCCGATTGACAGCGCGAGAGATTCGCGCTATTATATTAGTACTTATTTGGAGGATACTCGTATCCCTCAGAATGAACCCGCCGGGTGTTGGTAGCGCTCGGCGGGTTTCTTTTTTACTTATGGGTGCTTGTCCTGTAGGTAGCGCTTGCGGAACTCATTCAAGCACAAATCGTTTGAGCTGCCTGCCCAGCGATCTGGCTCATCTTCCATAAGACCATCATCCAGCCACCCACAGACCGGACAAATATCAAAGCTGTCCCGATCTTTGAACATGTGCTTCCCGCATACAGGGCATTGATGAGGCTCCGCAGGAGGACAATGCTCGTCGGAATAATCGTACTCTGGGTTTTCAGCGATCACTTTCTCATACCATACACGATACTCGTTGACACTTTGAACGTTATTGCCTTGCTTGAGATCTGGATTGGCAGCTTGCTGATAATCATAGCGCCACCCACATTTTGAGCATTGAAGACGGCTTACATCGTCGCCCTCCTGCAGATCAGAAAAGTAAAACTTACCGCAAACAGGACACTCCATAGGTTGATACACATTGTTTTTCATTTTCTTGCCCTCTCTATCTGCGCCTTGTAGTAAACATACCCGTCTTTGGGCTTAAAGTATGTTATTACTACGCCACGCTTTGTAATAATTGCGAAGGTGCCGTCTACCTTGTTGAATTTGTAGGTCGTGCCGTTACGGGCGACGAAACTGACGTTGTTTTTCCGGTCTACCGTATTAGCAAATTTGACGGCATTTGCATTGTATGATTCTTTCGTTGGACAGCCCATTTGTTCACCGTGACGCTGGAAGTGGTCATCCAAGGTGCTCCGGTTAAAGGCTTTTGCCCATGCAAATCCTGTATGCTGTGTTGGATGCCCTTGCCGTCCTCCGCGTGCATTTCCATACCAATTACTTGCGCCTTTAGTTGCCATTCCGTCTTACCTCCTTAGCACGCTGAGAAATCCAAGGATCATAGAAGAAGAACGGATAGCGGGCTTTCAAGCCATCGAACATCCTGTTACGCAGCGATCCATAGACGACTATTCCCGCCGGTTGGAGCGCATTACAGAAGGATTCAATAAAGCAATACCACTCACATTGCTCCTGCATTTGGTGAACAAAGCCATGCGTTCCAATGGCAACCAACGTATGACATGGAATGGCCGACAAGAATTCCGGAAGCAATTCGTCCACTCCGCACCTAAGATTCGGGATAATCGGAATGCCTTGTGAACCATAGTAATATGAAAGGGAAAGATTGTCATTGATCTGCGACTTTTGTTTTATGATGGGCATGTCGCTGTGAATTGAAAAATCCGGCCCAATAATCCCGGCAGTTCTCTTAAAGAACGGCAGATAGCGTTTTGGATTTTGTCTTACACGCTCAAAAGTGTCGTCTGGAGAATAGAAGCCGATGAATGTGTCGTGCAGGTCGCCACGGTAAGTAATGGCCTTACTGAACGGCATGATTTTCTTCGGCACGACGGTTGGGATAAAACTTGCCGAAAGGATTGGATATTCTTCCCTGTCGGTGAAATGTGCACCATGGACAAGAAAAGACTGAAAAGAATCCGGAACATGTTCTACCGTGTTTGATTGTTTTATAGTATACACTGTTTTAACCTCGAATCGTCAGATAATTTGTATCTGAGGATACGAGAGCCGATTTACTTATTTGGAGGACACTCGTATCCCCAGAATGGGTCTCATGGTGCAGCATACCGTTGGTAGCAGCCATGCCGCGCCGCCTATATCTCTGCCGGTATAAATGTTGGTAGCAGATATACCGGCCCGTTTACACAATCATACGCATCCCTCCCTTCAATAGATCACGCCACCTCGAACAACCGAAGCAGCCGGACTTCATATTCCGTATAGTCTTTGCCGCCGAAGGCCAGCCACTTCTGGTAATATTCCATGGCGTAGCAGGCAGCTTCGTAGCTGATGTTGAACACATCGGCTATTTCCTCTGGCATTGCCGGTTTGATCCGATGGATAAGGGGAGGCGGGGCAGCTGCATACTTGGCAAAGAAGCCTGCCTCTGTTTCTTCTTCCTCGGACTCGCCCGTATGATCCAGCACGCAATGACCAATTTCATGAAGGATGGTCATGTTCGTGCGTTCATAGGAAATGCCATCGTCATCATTATAGTAGATTAGGTCGCTGCCAAACTGATCCTCCATGTAGAAACCGTCAGCGCTGACCTTCATTGCGGCTGACCGCTGCTTCTCCGTCAACGCCGAGTAGGGGATAAGGGTAATCCCCATCTTGTATGCCAGCTCGAAGCCGCTGATGCGAATACATCGGACGTCATAGCGTTCAAAGAGGGCGACGACCTCCCCTTTGATGAATTCATACTGTTCGTCGGACAATCTCATGCGGTATCAGCCCTCCCGGTCACCGAGCAGGATGCTCAAAATCTCTCTCTTCTCGGCGGTGGTCATCTGATCCACATTGCGGGCGATCAGTCTCTTGGCGTAGCCGATTTCGTCAACGTAGCTCTGGGGCACACCCTCCATCAAGTATTCTGATGTAGTACCGAGAGCCATTGCGATCCGGGCGAGAACAGAGGAACGAGGGGTGCGATCCCCTTTGATATAGTGGGACATGGCCGCTTCCGTGACCTCGGCCTTTTCTGCCAACTCCTTTTGCGTCATGCGGCGGGCTTTGAGCAATTCTTCCAGCCTTACGCTGAAAGAGTTCCTTTCTGTGCTCATGGTCTTCCTCCTTTCAGATTCTTCGGGTATTATAACCAATAATTATCGTTTTGTCAAGTACTGAATATAATATAGTGGGTATTGCACACAGGTTCAACACAACATATAGTTTTTTCTATAGATAATGATAATTTAGGCCGCGTCCAGAATAGACGCGGCCTTAAAGCCCGGAGGAGGCACTTCCTTACGAAGTGCCTCCGGAGCGTCTTTCTTTTTTCGTCCCGCTGTGCTACGATAAAATTGCAAAATTTCTGCGGCTTTTTCCCAATATTTCCGCAAAGAACCTGTCTATATCAGTGAAGGACCTTCATTTCCCACGAGAGGAGGATGCCCATGGAGGACCGTGAGATCATCGAGCTGTACTGGCTGCGCGATGAGAGCGCCATCCCCGAGACGGAGAAGAAGTACGGCGCCTTCTGCGCCGCCGTGGCCGCCAACGTGCTGACGGACCGGCGGGACGCGGAGGAATGCGTCAACGACACGTGGCTGCGCGCCTGGAACGCCATGCCGCCCCAGCGGCCCCGCCTGCTGCGGCCCTTCCTGGGCCGGATCACCCGGAACCTGGCCATCAACCTGTGGGAGAAGAACCGCGCCCAGAAGCGCTATGCCGGCATGGAGCTGCTGCTGGACGAGCTCTCCGAATGCCTCCCCGCGGAGCAGACCGTGGAGCGGGAGCTGGAGGCGGAGGAGCTGGGCCGGGCCATCAGCGCCTGGCTGCGGACGCTGGACGACGGCGACCGCCGCCTCTTCGTCCGCCGTTACTGGAACGGCGAGGCCCTGTGCGATCTGGCCGCGGAGCGCGGCGAGACGCCCGAAAAGCTGGCCCAGCGGGCGTACCGCCTGCGGCAGGCTCTGAAAACCGAATTGGAAAGGAACGGTGTGACAGTATGAACGAGAAGAAATTATACGACGGCATCACCCACATCGACGACGAGCTCGTCGAGGAGGCCCAGACCGCGCCGGCGAAGAAGCGCCGCTCCAGCCCCTGGGCCAAATGGGGCGCCCTGGCCGCCTGCCTGTGCCTGATCGTGGCGGGCGTGCTCCATATGCTCCCCCGGGGCGGCACCGACGTCCCCGATCCCGACGCCAACCCCGGCCAGACCACCGTCGAGCCCGGCCAGAACCCCGGCACCGGCGGCCAGGAGACCTACTCCGTCGATCCCCGCTTCCTGGCGGCCCGGGCCGTCTATCCCGAGCAGGCGCCGTACACCCACGACGCCGCCGGCTTTGACGCCTGGTGGGAGGCCGACCAGGCCCGCCGGGAGCTGGCGGAGACCTACAAGGGCGCCCTGAACACCTTCCTCACCGGCAGCATCCCCCGGTTCCTGGGCGGCGACGCCGGTAAGAACAAGGTCTACTCCCCCCTGAACGTGTACCTGGCCATGGGCATGCTGGCGGAGATCACCGACGGGGAGAGCCGCCAGCAGATCCTGGACGCCATGGGCGCCGACAGCATCGAGACCCTCCGCACACGGGTCAAGGCCCTGTGGGAGGCCAACTACCAGGACGACGGCGCCACCACCTGCCTGCTGGCCGGCTCCTTCTGGCTGCGGGACGACATGAGCTATTTCCAGGAGACCCTGGACTCCCTGGCGAAAAACTACTACGCCTCCTCCTTCCGGGGCGCCATGGGCACCGAGGACTACAACGCCGCCCTGCAGGCCTGGCTCAACGAGCAGACCGGCGGTCTGCTGAAGGAGCAGGCCGAGAACATCGAGCTGAATCCCAGCACCGTCATCGCCCTGGCCACCGCCATCTACTTCAAGGCCGGCTGGTCCGACGAGTTCGCCAAGGAGGGCACCGCCCCCGACGTCTTCCACGCCGCCGACGGCGACGTGACCTGCGACTTCATGCACAGCTCCGAGTCCGGCTTTATCTTCCGGGGCGACGGCTTCACCGCCACGGCCAAATACCTGCGCAACGGCTCCGGCGCCATGTGGTTCGTCCTCCCCGACGAGGGCACGACTCCCGAGGAACTGCTGGACGGCCGCTTCACCGAGTTCCTGCTGGCCGAGAAGTCGGACGAGTCCGCCGCCGACTACTGGGCCGACTATGAACACTATATCATCAACCTGTCCATGCCCAAGTTCGACGTGGCCTCCGAAACGGATCTGCGGGACGGCATGAAGGCCATGGGCATCACCGACGTGTTCAACGATGCGATCTCCGACTTCACCCCCCTCACCGACGTTGTGGATCAGCTCTACGTCTCCCAGGCCCAGCACGCCGCCCGGGTGAAGGTGGACGAGGAGGGCGTGGAGGCCGCCGCCTTCACGGTGATCGCCGTGGACAGCATGGGACTCATCCACGGCGAGGAGATCGACTTCACCCTGGATCGTCCCTTCCTCTTCGCCGTCACCGGTCAGGACGGCCTGCCCCTGTTCGTGGGCGTGGTGAACCAGCCCTGACGCCGCGTCAGGCGGTTCTGCGGATATCTTCCGATGACCGACAGGGGATGGTTTCGCGCCGACCGGCCGGGGAACGTGTCTCCGACGGCCTACTTTCTCCATCAGCGGAGAAAGTAGGCAAAGACGCCGCTTGAAACCCATGGTTTCAAGGCTTCCTTCAGCGCGTAGTGGGCTTTATCAAATCGGAACCCTTTACCTCACGATCGCGGAGGAATAAGCGTTTTTCCTGCAAGTATGACTCCCTGTGCTCCTCTTTTCGCTATCGCTTCGCTGCGCTCTGCTCTCAACGGTAGAAGCTTCTGCTCCTACATTTTTGAGCAGCGCGGCAGCGGAGCCAAGGAGCAGAGACAATACTACATTTAGGGCCACTTGCAAGATCCATCGCCTCGCGTGGCAGCGATTTCTACAAATTCCAAGGTGCGAGGCGCGCAAGGGAAATCCCAAAACCGTAGGTTTGGGCGGCGCTTTGGTTACTTTGCCGCTGTTGGCAAAGTAACCCGCGCTCGGAAGCGCGGAACAATCCCCTCATCTTTTTTGAGAGCGGCCTCCGGCGGGTGACTTTCTCCATCAGCGGAGAAAGTCACCAAAGACGCCGCTTGAAACCCATGGTTTCAAGGCTTCCTTCAGCGCGTAGTGAGTGCTTGCGTATCAGAGCCTTTTACCTCACGATCGCGGGAGTTGATATGTTTTTCCTTGCAAGTATGACTCCCTGTGCTCCTCTTTTCGCTATCGCTTCGCTGCGCTCTGCTCTCAACGGTAGAAGCTTCTGCTCCTACATTTTTGAGCAACGCGGCAGCGTCAGCGGTAGCGGAGCCAAGAAGCAGAGACGATACTACATTTAAGGCCCCTTGCAATATCCATCGCCTCGCGCGGTGGAGACTTCTACAACCTCCACGGCGCGGGGCGCGCAAGGGAAAGCCCAAAACCGTAGGTTTGGGCGGCGCTTTGGTTACTTTGCCGCTGTTGGCAAAGTAACCCGTGCCCGGGGGCACGGAACAACCCCCCGCTTGCGCCAGTTGGCGCAAAACACCTCATCCGTCACGGCTAACGCCGTGCCACCTTCCCCTCAAGGGGAAGGCTTTGGGGAGCAGCCTTCGCGCCGGAGTGTGGAATAAACGCCTTTCAATGACAAAGGAACGGCGGGACGTTCTTGCAAAAACACCTCATCCGTCACGGCTGACGCCGCGACACCTTCCCCTGCCAGCGACGCCCCGCGAGGAACGAGCGGCTGGCGGAGCAAACGCCCTCGGGGCGTCAAGGGGAAGGCTTCAGGATCACCGCCCTCCCCCGCTGGATCACACAAAAGAGAAAGGCCCTGCCGGGCGGCAGGGCCTTTCCGTATAATATCCCGTATAATATCCCGTATAATATCCCGTATAATAATCCGGATAATATGCCGCGCGGCACTCCGTGGAATATTATGTAAACTTACCCTCTGTGGCCGTCGAACCAGGCGGTGATCTCATTCAGGCGTTTCAGCCGGTGGGCGGGCTTGCCGCTGCGGGAGAGCTCGTGGTTCTCCCCGCGGAAGCAGACCATCTTGCTCTCCACCCCGTGGGCCACCAGCGCCGTGAACATCTGGTACCCCTGGTCGATGGGGCAGCGGTAGTCCTCGAAGGAGTGGATGAACAGTGTGGGGGTCTTCACCTTATCGGCGTATTTCATGGGGCTGTGCCACCACAGCTTCTCCGGATCGCTCCAGAGGTCCGAGGCGTTCTGGTCCGGGGCGAAGCCCACGCCGATGTCGGACACGCCGTAGAAGGAGAACCAGTTGGAGATGGACCGCTGGCTGGCGCAGGCCCGGAACCGGTCCGTGTGACCGATGATCCAGTTGGTCATGAAGCCGCCGTAGGAGCCGCCGGTCTCGAAGAAGTTGTCGGCGTCCATGGCCGGATACGCTTCCAGCGCCGCGTCGCAGAAGGCCATCAGGTCGTCAAAGTCCACGGTGCCGTACCTGCCCCGGATGTCCATAAACGCGCCCCGTCCGTCGGAGCCGGTGGGATTGCAGAAGATGACGAAGTAGCCCTTGCCGGCCCAGTACTGCATCTCGTGGTAGAACACGGGGCCGTACACCGTCTTGGGCCCGCCGTGGACGTCCAGGATCACCGGGTATTTCTTCCCCGGGTCGTAGTCCATGGGCTTGAGGACAAAGCCGTGGACGGTATAGCCGTCGCGCTGCACATTCAGCACCTCCGGCGCCGCCACGTACCTGCCCCGAAGGGCTGCGTCGTTGAAGTGGCTCAATTGCCGGCAGCGGCCGTCATAGAGCTCCTGGGCGCGCATGTCGTAGAGGCCTATCATCAAAATCTCGTCGCCGCACACGTCGAAGCAGTCCACGGAGCCGTCCTTCTCCACCACCGGGGAGATATGGCCGTCGGCCAGCTTGTAGAGGTACGCCCCGTCGAACCGGGTGGTGATGAAGTAGCAGGTATCCCCCGCCATCTTCACGGCCCGGCCGCCGCCGTAGCGGACGTCGCTGCCCACGGAGGAGCCGATGGCCTCGCCGTGGCGGGCGTAAAGGCTCAATTCCCCGGTGGCGTAGTCCAGCTTGTAGAAATCCGTGTCGGTGTTGAGGCCGAAGCGCTGGTCGGAGGCGAAGACCAGGGCGAAGTGCTCGCCCACCGTAAAGCCGCCCATGGCGAAATGCTCACCGTCCTCCGCCAGACGCGTCAGCTTCCCGTCCGCCAGATCCAGGCGGCACAGGGCACTCTCCCCCGCCAACGGCAGCAGGGGCTTCACCGGTGTGGTCATCAGGTAGACGGACCTCTTGTCCGGGGACAGCTCCGCCTCCATGACGCTGACGTTCTCCTCCGTCAGGCGGCGCAGCTTCTTCCGCCGGGCGTCGTAGTAAAAGAGGGAGGGATACGCCCCCTTGGTGTAGGAGCCGCCGTTCCACCACCAGGGCACCTGGGCGATCTCCTCGTAGTCCTCGTTCTCCTTGCGGGCTTTCTTGAAGGCCGCCAGGTCCTTCTTCTCCCCCCGGTACAGGTTTTCAAAGCCCGGGAAGGTGACGCCCTGGACCACCAGATCGCCGCCCGGCAGGGGCAGTACCCGGGACACGGGGATAGGGAACACGTAGGCCTCCTCCGCCTCGCCGCCGCTCAGGGAGATCCGGTACCAGCGGCTGTCGATGGCCTCCTTGTCGCCCTCCTCCCGCTTGCCGGGGAAGAGGATGGTGTCCTCGTCCAGATACTGGAAGGAGCTCTCCTTGCCGAAGGAGGTCAGCTTCTTCAGTTTGCCGTCCCGGTGGAGATAGAGATACGAGCGGTAGCCGTTCTTTTTCCGGTCCGCCTCCGACACCACCAGGCAGGCGGTCTTCCCCTCCGGGGAGAAGGTGACGTTTGAAAGGAATTTCAGGTGGCAGAATTCATCCGCAGCAATAGGCTTCATATTTCCTCATCCTTTCTCCTTTGCATGCTTGATCCTCATACCGTCTTACATCAGGAACGTGCTGGCCACCAGCAGCAGACACACCGCCAAAAACAGCAGCATGCCCGGGTTCAGCCACACGGTGGAAAAGCGCCGTCCCCGGGGCAGCTCCAGCGGCGCGGGCCGGAAGGTCACTCTCCTGGCCCGGACGATCAGCAGCACCAATCCGGCCACGGCGCTGCCCAGCATCACCAGGGTGTAGACCCCCGTGGCCACCACCGCCGGGCTCATCAGGCCGGACATATCCGGCAGGGTGCTGAGATCGCCGATGTTGGTGGGGTCAAAATTCTCCCAGGACTCCAGGCCGCCCATGGACGTATCCACCCAGTCCGTCAGCGCCGGTCCCAGCACGCCGCCCACGAGATTGATCAGCATGTGGAGCCCCACACTGTAGCGGAGCTTTCCGGTGCGGACGTACACGTAGCCGAAGACCAGACCCAGGGTGAAGGCGTAGAACATCTGGGAGAGGTTGCCGTGGAACAGGCCGAACATCAGCGCCGTGGTCACCACCGCCAGCTTCTCGCCGTAGGGCCGCATCCGGTCGATGAGGGTCTTGCGGAAGATGAACTCCTCGATCAGCGGCGCCAGGATCACCATGCACAGCACCTTCAGCGCCAGCGAGCCGTCCGCCACATATTCCTCCAGGGGATTGTCCGGCACGAAGCCCACCAGCTGCTCCGCCAGTCCCTGGATCAGAAGGCCCAGGGTGTTGCCGGCGTACATCATGAAGATGCTGATGAAGATGACGGCGATATACCGCCCCGCCCCCATGGGCTCCTTCTCCGGCGACGTGGCCGGAACGCCCCGGAGGATCAGCAGGCCCACCGGCACGCCCACCAGGTACAGCGGCGCGAAGGTGATCACCCACAGGCCCCAGGCCGTGCTCTGCACGCCGCCCGGCACCGCGGCGTTGAGCACGGCGGCCAAAGCCACCTGCACCGCCGAGGACACCAGCAGGATCAGCACGACGCCCATGCCCATCCGGGAGAACCGCTTTTTCACTGTCTGCCGGTCCTCCCCCTCCGGGACGGGGACGGGCGCCTCCGGCCTCTCCCAGGGATCTGCTCCGCCGGTTCCGCCGCCCTCGGCGCTGAAAAATCTTGTCCGTTTCACACGATTCAGCATATTTGTATTCCTCTCTGTCATTGATCTGTATCTGTCCACATTATACCCGTCCGGCCCGCCCGGCGCAACCGCTGTTTTCGCGGTTTTTTCGCGTCCCGCCCGGTACGCCGCCCCGCTGTCCAATTATTAAGAAACCCGGCCCTCCATTGACAAACCCCGGCCCGTGAAGTACTATGGTAGGACACGCCGGGCGAAAAATTTCTCCGGCTGTCACCGAATTGTCACCTGCATCTGTTATCCTGTATATGAGCCCCCCACACCCTTGATACGGAGGTATTTTATCATGAGCGAGATCATTACCGAAACCAACCCCACGCCCCCGGTGAAAAAGAGCCGGCGGAAGATCGTCCTGCCCATCGTCATCGCGGTGGCGGTGCTGGCGTTGGCGGCCGTAGGCGCCAAGCTGGCCGGTCTCTTCGATCGCCGTCAGCTGACGCCCGTGGACCCGAGCCAGCTGATCGACGTGGAGACCTTCAACTATTACAGCGGCGTCGTGGAGCCCCAGAAGGTCTGGGACATCCAGAAGGACGCCTCCCGGGACGTGGCGGAGGTGTACGTGTCCGTTGGCGACACCGTGACCGTAGGGCAGAAGCTCTTCGCCTACGACACCTCCGACACGCAGATGCGGCTGCAGCAGTCCCAGCTGGAGCTGGATGGCGTCCGCAACGAGATCGACGGCTACTCCAGCCAGATCCGGGAGCTGACCGCCCTCCGGGCCGAGACCACCGACGAGGCCACCCGCCTGGGCTACACGGAGCAGATCAACGAGATGGAGATCTCCCTGCGCCAGGCCCAGCTGAACCTCCAGACCCAGCAGCTGGACATCGAGAACATCCGCAAGAGCCTGGACGACGCCGTGGTGGTCTCCACCATGGACGGCGTGGTCAAGCAGATCAACCCCAACGTGGGCTACGACCAGACCGCCTACATGACCATCCTGGCCGCCGGCTCCTACCAGATCAAGGCCACGGTGGATGAGCTGAACGTCTCCTCCCTCTACGAGGGCATGGCCGTGAAGGTCCACTCCCGGGTGGACGCCGCCAAGACCTGGGACGGCACCGTCACCCGCATCGACACCGAGAACACCGCCAACGACAGCCAGGGCGACTTCTACTATGGCGGCTATTACGGCGGCGACGGCGACGCCCGGGCCACCAAGTACTACTTCTACGTCTCCCTGACCACCTCCGACGATCTTCTGCTGGGCCAGCACGTGTACGTGGAGCCCCTCCTGGACGACTACGTGGTCATCGACGACGGCGCCATCATCGACGACGGGGCCATCATCGACGACGGCGCTGTCATTGACGACGGTGCCATCATTGACGGCGCCCAGGTCCCGGGCGAGTCCGACGACGCCCCCCAGGGCTGAGGAGGCCGCCATGCTGCTTGAACTTGAACACGTCTATAAGACGTACAACACGGACCAGCTGGACGTCCCCGCCCTGCGGGACGTGTCCCTCTCCGTGGAGAAGGGGGACTACCTGGCCATCATGGGCCCCTCCGGCTCCGGCAAGTCCACGCTGATGAACCTGATCGGCTGCCTGGACCGGCCCACCTCCGGTGCCTATCGCCTGGACGGGACGGATCTGCTGGGCCTCAGCGACAACGCCCTGTCGGAGATCCGCTGCCACAAGATCGGCTTCGTGTTTCAGAGCTTCCAGCTCCTGCCCGGCGAGACGGCCCTCCAGAACGTGATGCTGCCCCTGTCCTTCGCGGGGGTGCGCCGCTCGGAGCGCGCCGACATCGCCCGCCGGGCGCTGGAGCGGGTGGGTCTGGGCGACCGGGTGGACTTCCTGCCCTCCCAGCTCTCCGGCGGCCAGAAGCAGCGGGTGGCCATCGCCCGGGCCCTGGTCAACGACCCGGAGATCCTCCTGGCCGACGAGCCCACCGGCGCCCTGGACCAGAAGTCCGGCGCGGCGGTGATGGACCTCTTTGAAAAGCTCAACGCCGAGGGCGTGACGGTCATCGTCATCACCCACGACGCCAACGTCAGCAAGCGTGCCCGGAAGGTCCTCCACATCGTGGACGGCGAGATCCTGGAGCACCGGCAGGAGCAGCCGGCGGCGCCGGAGGAGAGCGGAGGTGAGCCGGCATGAAAAAGGGAAAGAAGCTCATCCTCCTGGCCGTGGCGGCGGTGCTGGTCGCCGGCGCCGTGTTCGGTCTGATCCACCTGCGCAACCGGAACAACAAGGCCTACGTCCAGCCGGTCTCCAACATGAACATGACCTGGGTGCTGATGAACGAGTCCTCCTACGGCACCATCTCCGACGCCGCCCGGCAGACGATCTATCTCCAGCCCACCGACCGGGTGGCGGAGATCTTCGCCGTAGAGGGCACGGAGGTAAAGGCCGGCGATCCCCTCTTCCGCTACGACACCGACGCCCTGGAGCTGACGCTCCAGGAGCGGCAGCTGGCGGTGGACTCCTGCGCCGGCTCCCTGGATATCGCCCGCCAGCGCCTGGCGGTCTATCAGAAGATCGTCCCCAAGGCGCCTCAGCCGGACGTACCCGATGAGCCGGAGCCCTATCAGCTCACCGCCGAGCAGAAGCTCCCCGCCGACTGGCACGACGACGTGACCGGCCAGGCCGACCGGGCCTACTACTGCACGGAGAAGACCCTGGTCACCGGCGAGCAGATCAACGGCTGGATCGCTGAGGGCCTGGTGGTGGCCCTGCAGGTCTGGGAGGGCGGCCAGCCGCCGGAGATCACCCCCGCGGAGCCCGGTGAGCCCACAGAGCCGGAGGACCCGGAGCAGCCGACGGAACCCGAGGAGCCCCAGGAGCCGGCGGAGACGCCCCAGCCCCTGTCCCAGTGGATCATCGACGGGCGCAACTGGCTTCCGGTGGATGGGAGCGCCTACTGGTCCGCGGCGGACCGGACTCCCTGGTTCCCGCCGGAGCCGGAAGTGCCCGACGAGCCGGAGGGTCCCACCTATACCGAGGCCCAGAAGGCCAAGCTCATCTCCGACCAGGAGCTGAGCATCCGCCGTCTGGAGAACTCCCTGGCCCAGGCGCAGAACGCCCTGGCCCAGGCCCAGAAAAACATCGCGGACGCCACGGTCCGCGCCGCCATGGACGGCACCGTCACCGCCATGTGCGATCCCCACAGCCCGCCCCAGGACGGCTCCCCCTTCTGCGTGGTCTCCGGCGCCCAGGGCGTGACCCTCACCGGGTACGTCAGCGAGCTGGCTCTGGCGGAGTCCCGGGTGGGCGACCGGCTCAGCGTCACCTCCTGGATGACCGGCATGACCACCGACGCGGAGATCATCTCCATCTCCGACTACCCCGCCGACCGCACCAACTATTACTACGGCGAGGGCAACCCCAACGTGTCCTACTACCAGTTCACCGCCTACATGGAGAACTCCGACGGCTTCAACGCCGGCGAGGAGGTCAGCATCCAGACCTACATCGAGGACATGGACCAGCTCATCGTGCTGGAGAAGGTCTATGTCCGCTCCGACGCCGCCGGCCCCTATGTGTTGGTGGACGACGGCACCGGCCATCTGGCCCGGCGGGACGTGACCATCCAGGGCACCTCCCAGGCGGAGTACGTGAAGATCCTCTCCGGCCTGACGCTGGAGGACATGGTGGCCTTCCCCTACGGCAAGAGCGCCCGGGTGGGCGCCATGACCACCACCGAGATGAAGTGGAATCTGTTTTAAGAGAGGAGGCAGCCCTATGTTGGAAAACATCAGATCATCCCTGCGGGGCATTTGGTCCCATAAGCTGCGCTCCTTTCTGACGATCCTGGGCGTGATCATCGGCATCGCCAGCATCATCGCCATCGTCTCCATCGTGGAGGGCACCAACCGCAAGCTGGAGCGGAGCCTGGTGGGCTCCGGCAACAACGTGACCACCGTGGCGCTGAGTCAGGGCAGCTGGGCCTATGATTTCAGCGGCGGCGTCCCCGCGGGCATCCCCGTGATCCCCGAGGGCGTCCTGGAGCAGGTCCGCGCCCTGGACGGCGTGGAGGGCGTCACCGCCTACCGCCTCCGCCAGAGCTGGAACGGCGCCTACTACCAGGACCGCCCCATGGGCAACGGCATCGTCACCGGCATCGACCCCACCTTCCTGGGCACCATGCAGTTCTCCGTGATCCGGGGCCGGGACTTCAGCGCCGACGAGTATGCCCGGGGCGGCAAGGTGGCCCTGGTGGACCAGTCCGCCGTGGACAGCCTCTTTGACGGGGCCGACCCCCTGGGACAGGCCATCGAGATCCAGCGGGAGCCCTTCGTGGTGGTGGGCGTGATCCGGGACGACAACGCCACCGACGCCGAGTACGAGTCCCTCAGCGACTACTATATGTACGGCTACCGCAGCGGCGGCAGCCACGTGTACGTCCCCAACCAGGCCTGGCCCATCCTCTACCAGTTCGACGAGCCGGTGACCGTGGGCGTCCGGGCCGCCTCCACCGGCCAGATGGCCTCCGTGGGCAGCCGGGCGGCGGACCTCCTCAACAACTACGTCACCAACGACGAGATCCGCTACACCGCCGTCAACGCCATGGAGGACGCGGAGGAGCTGAAGACCCTCACCAACGCCATCCAGCTGATGCTGGTGTCCATCGCCAGCTTGTCCCTGCTGGTGGGCGGCATCGGCGTCATGAACATCATGCTGGTGTCGGTGACGGAGCGCACCGCCGAGATCGGCCTGAAGAAGGCCCTGGGCGCCAAGAACCGGACCATCCTGGCCCAGTTTTTGACGGAGTCCGCCGTGCTGACCAGCGTGGGCGGTATTCTGGGCGTGCTGCTGGGCATCGGTCTGGCCAAGGTCATCTCCGTGGTGGCCACCCTGGAGTTCGGCATCAGCGTGCCGTGGATTCTGATCGCCGTGGGCTTCTCCATGGCCATCGGCGTCCTCTTCGGCGCCATGCCCGCCTCCCGGGCCGCCAAGCTGGACCCCATCGAGGCATTGCGCCGGGAGTAATCACAGCAAAAAGCTCCGGAAGGCCTGCGCTTTTCCGGAGCTTTCTTCTTGACTTCCCCCTTTTGGGGGGATTACGATGAGAAAAAGGAGGTGTATATCATGTCCCAGTCCATCACCTTGCTGGACGGCGCCGTGGGCACCAATCTCTGGGCCCTGGCGGCGGAGCGCGGCATCCCCAAGGTCCCCGTGTGGCAGTACAACATCACCCACCCGGAGCTGGTGCGGCTGCTGGCGGACCGCTATGTGCAAGCCGGCAGCGAGATCATTTTGTCCAACACCTTCTGCGCCAACGGCCCCATGGTGTTCAAGTACCCCGGCTTCCGGGCCGCTGAGGTGGTTTCCGCCGGCGTGAAGCTGGCCAGAGCCGCGTCGGACGGCGCCGCAAAAGTGGCCCTGTCGGTGGGACCGCTGGAATTTCTCCCCGCCGACCGGGAGGAGCGGCTCCTGGCCGCCGCCGCTTATGACGAGCAGCTCGGCGCCGGCGTGGAGGCGGGCGCGGACCTCATCCTCCTCCAGACCTTCTGGGAGAAGTCCCTGCTCATCCTGGCGGCGGAGCGGGCGGCGCAATGCGGCCTGCCGGTGCTGTGCGCCATGACCTTCGGCCCCGAGGGGTACACCTACGGCGGCTGCACCCCGGCGGAGATGGCGGAGGCGGTGTCCCCCTTCCACCCGGAGGCGGTGGGCCTCAACTGCTCCGCCGGCGCGGCGTCCTCCCTTCCGGTGATGGCGGCCTTCCGCCGCTGCACCGACCTCCCCCTGCTCTTCAAGCCCAACATGCCCCCGGAGCACACCCCCTCGGACTTCGTGTCGGCGGTGGCCCCGGCGTTGGACTTCGTCCGGTATATCGGCGGCTGCTGCGGCACCACCCCCGAGGACATCGCGGCCCTGGCCCATCTGCTGCAAAAATAGCATTTTTTGCAAAAATCGTCGCCAAAAAACGCATAAAAAGGTGCGCAGAATTTTCGCAATTCTGCGCACCTTTTTATGCGTTTTCAGTCCTCCACCAGGATGTCCAGCCCGAACTCGCCGGGCAAAAACCGGGGGCACACGTTCTCCGACGTGCAGATCACCGACGCCGCCAGCCGGGTGCCGATCTGGCAGGCTTCGGAGAGCGTCTTGCCGTAGGTCAGGCCGATGGTGACCCCGGCGAAGAAGGCGTCGCCGGCGCCGGTGGTATCCTTCACGTCCACCTTCTGGGCGGGGCAGAAGCCGGTGGAGCCGTCCTCGTCCACGTAGACGGCGCCCTGGCCCCCCAGGGTGACCACCATGCGCCGGATATCGGCGCTGCGGACCCGCTCGGGGAGGATCTCCATCATCTCCTCCGGGGATTTGCCGTCGTAATCCTCCAGGAACAATATGCCCGCCTCCTGCCGGTTGCAGACGAAGCAGGCCGTCTGGCGCAGGAAGTCCCGGCGCTCCACGGCGATGCTCATGTTGGACACCACGGCGTAGACGTCCTTGCCATACTTCTCGGCGCAGCGGAAGACCTCCTTGACGATCTCCTTGTCCATGTCGATCTCCAGCACCACGCTGTCGGCGTCCGGGAAGATCTCGTCGCCGTGCTCCTCCAGAATCCGGAGGATGGGCATCAGGTCGGGGCGCTTGGAGATGGCGGCGGTGACGTCGCCGTCGTTATCGAAGATGGCCAGCCAGGTGCCCATGCCGTCCCGGGTGGCCCGGACGTAATCGGTGTTCACCTTGTGCTTGCGGAGCTTCTCGATGACGTCCAGACCCGTGCCGCCCCGGTCCACCAGACTGACGAAGGTGGGCCGCAGCTCCACGTTGGCGATGTCCTCCACAATATTCCGGCTGACGCCGCCGTGGACCTGCTCCACCCGGCCGGCGTTCCGCCCGCCGGGGATATAGGCGTCCTGGGGATAGCCCTTGATGTCCACAAATACAGCGCCCAGCACCACAATTCCCATCGTTTCGTCCTCCGCTCACTTTTTTTCGATTATACCACAGCCGGGCCCGGAGGGCAAGCACCCCGGCGCGCCCCGGTCACATAGAATGACCCCGGAGAGAAAATCTCCCACTACACAAAAGGAGGTCATACGAGTATGATCATCGAGCTCCGAAACGCCGCGGCCACCTATCAGGCCCCTGACGGTGAGGTGGAGGCCCTGCATGACGTGTCCTTCGGCGTGGAGGAGGGGGAATTCTGCAGCATCGTGGGTCCCTCCGGCTGCGGAAAGTCCACGCTGCTGGGCGTGATCGCCGGGCTGGAGCGGCTATCCTCCGGCAGCGTGCTGGTGGACGGCCGGGCCGTCACCGCCCCCACGGCCCGGATCGGCCTGATGCCCCAGCGGGATCAGCTCTTTGAGTGGCGGAGCATCTGGGACAACGTGACGCTGGGGCTGACGGTGACAGGGCAGAACACCCCGGAGCGGCGGCGGCACGTACAGGAGCTGCTGGAGCGGTACGGCCTGGCGGATTTCGCCCGGAAACGGCCGGGCCAGCTTTCCGGCGGCATGCGCCAGCGCTGCGCCCTGATCCGCACCCTGGCCACCGACCCCCGGATATTGCTGCTGGATGAGCCCTTCTCCGCCCTGGACTACCAGACCCGGCTCAGCGTGTCCTCGGACATCTACCGGATCATCCGGGAGCAGGGCAAGACCGCCCTGCTGGTGACCCACGACATCTCCGAGGCCATCAGCATGTCGGACCGGGTGATCGTCCTCAGCCGACGGCCCGCCGTGGTGAAGGCGGTATTCGACATGGACCGGCTGAAGGCCCTGCCGCCGCTGGAGCGGCGGGATTCCCCGGCCTTTGCCGGGTATTTCAATCACATCTGGAAGGAGTTGGATCTCCATGAATGAGCTGACCCCCTCACCCCGGCGGCTGGCCTACCTGCGGGAGAGGCGGCGCCGGGAGCGGATCATCCGGGCGTGGCAGATCGCGGTGCTGATCGCGGTGCTGGGGGTGTGGGAGCTGAGTACCCGGCTGGGCTGGGGCGACGGATTCCTCATCAGCAGCCCCAGCCGGATGGCGGCCACGGCGGCCCGCCTCTGGCGGGAGGGGCAGCTGTGGCGCCACGTGGGCACGTCGGTGCTGGAGACGGTGATCGGCTTCACCGCCGGTACCGCCCTGGGCACGCTGATCGCCGTGGGGATGTGGTGGTGGGACACCCTGTCCCGGGTGCTGGACCCGTACCTGGTGGTGCTCAACGCGCTGCCCAAGACGGCCCTGGGACCCATCTTCATCGTGTGGATGGGGGCGGGCATGGGGGCCATCGTCACCATGACGCTGGCCATCTCCCTGATCGTCACCATCCTCAACATGTATCAGGGCTTTCAGAACACCGATCCGGAGAAGCTGCGGCTGATGCGGACCCTGGGCGCCAGCCGGGGGCAGATCCTGCATCTGCTGGTGTTCCCCGCCAACTACGCCACGCTGCTGGCCACGCTGAAGGTCAACGTGGGCCTCTCCTGGGTGGGCGTCATCATGGGCGAGTTCCTGGTCTCCCGGTCCGGCCTGGGGTATCTCATCGTCTACGGGTCCCAGGTGTTCAACATGGATCTGGTCATGGCCAGCGTGCTGCTCCTGGCGGTGGCGGCGGTGGTCATGTACCGGCTGGTGCTGTGGGCGGAAAAATTTCTAAATCGTATTTTGGGGGTAATGCAATGAAAAAAAAGCTGTCTGTTCTCCTGGCCGTCCTGCTGGTGACGGCCGCCGCGCTGACCGGCTGCGGCGGCGGTGAGGCCGCCCAAACCGTGACGGTGCGGCTCAACGAGGTGACCCACTCCGTCTTCTACGCGCCCCAGTACGCGGCCATGGAGCTGGGCTTCTTCGCCCAGGAGGGGCTGGACATTGAGCTGACCAACGGCGGCGGCGCCGACAAGGTGATGACCGCCGTGGTGTCCGGTCAGAGCGACATCGGTCTGGCCGGCGGCGAGAGCTGCATCTACGTCTACAACCAGGGTAAGGAGGACTATCCCCGGATCTTCGCCCAGCTGACCAAGCGGGACGGCTCCTTCCTGGTGGGCCGCAGCGACGACGACTTCTCCTGGGACGACGTGCGGGGCAGGACCATCATCGGCGGGCGGCTGGGCGGCATGCCGGAGATGACGCTGGAGTACGTGATGCGGAAGAACGGCGTGGAGCCGGGCGTGGACGCCGCAGTGGACACCTCGGTGCAGTTCAACATGATGGCCGGGGCCTTCACCGGCGGCAACGGGGACTACGTAGCTCTGTTTGAGCCCAGCGCCACCCAGGTGGTGCTGGCGGGAGAGGGGTATATCCTCTGCTCCCTGGGCGCCGAGAGCGGCGACGTGCCCTACACCACCTACTTCGCCGCCCAGAGCTATCTCACGGAGCACGCCGACGTGGTGCAGAAGTTCACCAACGCCATCGCCAGAGGGCAGAAGTGGGTGGCGGAGCACAGCGACCAGGAGGTGGCGGAGGTCATCGCGCCCCAGTTCCCCGATACGGACGTGAAGCTGGTGGCGGAGGTGGTGGGCCGGCTGCGGTCCATCGACGCCTGGAACGCCGCGCCGGCCATGGAATCGTCAGCATGGGAGCGTTTGGAGACGATCATGACCGGGGCGGGTCAGCTCACCGAGGCCGGCTGGGTGCCCTTCCAGGTGCTGGTGACCAACGAGTTCGCCGACGCTGTGGAATCATAACCACCGGCTAAGCCGGTGGTTTGATTTGGCCCTATAAGGGCCTGTTACTGACGGGCATCTAAAGACGCACTGAAATTTCTTTCATTCGCATTACTTGCCCCACAGCCCGTAAACGGGCG
>Ga0208297_1000675_pt1 | contig 55680 bp, 57 predicted proteins | sample LMS_cellobiose_e_FD_187367 | JGI IMG/M metagenome (GOLD analysis project Ga0208297, IMG submission 187367) | Rumen-fistulated moose microbial communities from Alaska, USA - LMS_cellobiose_enrichment (SPAdes) (version 2) | ecosystem: Host-associated > Mammals > Digestive system > Stomach > Rumen... | reverse complement strand
TACCGGTCTTAAACAGCAATGTGTACGGCTTACGGCGGGCCATTATGGAATTGAAAAATTTGGCATGAACATGTCGTCCTCGGGAAGGGTTGTTTCTTCTGCAATCCTACAATAGCTTGACACGATCCTACGGGTAATGATTGATTGACTTGGGTGCCAATTTCATATATACTATTATATTGTGTTTCATGGGTAATTCTGTCATGAAAAGGGAGCGAGAAGGAGTGCGGAAGGCAATAAAAATAGTTCTGATCGTGATCGTGGCTTTACTAATAGTACTATTCGCAGGAATGTCCATTTTTACAGGCATTCAAGTGTTTGCAAACTCAACCCAGCTGGTCACGAATGAAAAGACAAAAGGCGCCTCTGAAATCTTTTGGGATAAGTATGGCCTCGATTATGAGAACTTTTGCAATACATATCAAATAGAGTCGTTTGCCATTGCTTCAACCCATAATGACCACATGGTACCGGCAGACTATATTTATGCACCGGAATCACAAAACAGCAAAAACCATCCGACAGTAATCATGTCGCATGGCAAGGGCGGCAATCGCTATTCCAATTACCCCATCGCAGAGTTTTTTCTGCAGCAAGGTTACAATGTAGTGACTTTTGATCAGCGCAGCTCCAATGAAAACACTGCCCGGTATACTACTTTCGGGTATTTGGAGAAATTCGACCTGATCGACTTGGTAAATTATGTGGCAGAGCATGCTCCGGGGCAGAGGTTAGGAGTATGGGGCGCTTCATTTGGCGGCGCAACCGTTGGCCTGGCATTGGGCTATAAGGACATGGACGACAAGATTGATTTTGCAATTTTGGAATGCCCGATCAGCAGTATGCAGTGGATGCTTGAGGAGACCATGGGCGAAATGGATATTGGTATACCATTGCCCTATCTGATCTGGTGCGGCAACATTGTCACTAAATTGAAATTAGGTTTTAGCTATCGGGATGCCGAGGTGGCGCGGGCCATGAGAGATGTCACCACCCCGGTGCTGATTATCAATAGTAAAGCGGATCGGGTAACCCCTTATTTCATGGGCAAAGAAATCTACGATGCCCTGCCTGGCAGCGCCAAAGAAATTTGGACGGTGGAAGACAGTGGCCACTGCATTATGTGGCGCGAGCATAATCAAGAGTATCGTGATCTGGTGCAGGACTTCTTGAGTAAGTATTAATTAAGTATTAATAGGGAAGAGTGCGAGAAAAGGCTTTCCTTTTGCGTAGGAAAGCCTTTTTCATTGGTTTGCATTGGCGTGGCAGGTGTGGTGGGCAGCCGCCTTTTTGGCAAGAATATAGCAGAAGGGAGGACTTGCTATGGAACGCAAGAGGATCCTGACAATCCCTAAGATACTGATCCATACATTGATTCTTAGCCTTGCGGCCAGCGCATTGCATTTTGTTTATAAACTTAGCGGGAAAATTTTAGTTATAGGGCTATTTAGTCCTGTCAATGAAAGCGTTTGGGAACACCTGAAAGCTATGTTTTTCCCATTGCTGATCTGGTGGATCGTCATGTGTCTGATCCGGAATAAAAAATGGGGCATTCCAGTAAGTGTGTGGCTCTTTTCTGCAGCAATTTCGCTAGTTGTCGCACCATTATCTGTGGTGCTGTTATTCTATGGCTATACCGGTGCATTGGGATTTCATGCTTTGTTTATCGATATCTTGTTGGTGCCGATCGGCTATTTTGCGGCACTGTGGTTGGCTGCCCGTTTTTTGACGTATTTAAAGCCAAACAAGTGGCTGGCTGTGATATCTGTTGTTGTGATCGTGGCGCTCCTGATCGTGTTTATCGCATTTACGTTGAGTCCGCCGCATCTGCCAATCTGTTTTGATAAGCGTGCGCAAAAATACGGGATTTGAATCGGGGCGTGATGTTAGGGAGAGGCGGGAGAGCGAGATGCGGGAGGTAGTGGCGGGTTCTAGATGAGAGGGCAAAAACGCGGGAACGGCTCATGCGTTCTAATGGCGCAGGCATGATTTGCCTGGCCTTGGCAGATTGCATGAACCGTCCCACGTCTGTCTCACCCCAAGCTTTAATGCCATTATTGTGGCGGGTTGTACATACCCTTGCTCTGCATATAGGCGAAGATCGCTTCCCCGTGTTCTTGCTCTTCTTTTTGAATATGATTCAAGGCATTGCGAATATTGTGGTCTCTAAACTCAAAAATCGCGGTGTCATAAGTTGATGAGACATACTTTTCGGTCATCAGCATGTCATTGCATAGATCGGCATCCTTTTGATTGGTAATTCCAACTTGAATGCGACCCGGACTAGCCTGCAACTGCTGTGCCTGCTGTGCCTGTTGGGCCTGCTGGGTTTGCTGCGGTTGCGACTGTTGCTGGGCCTGCTGCTGTTGTTGACCTTGCTGCTGATTCAGATTGGGCACCTGGCCGCTAAGAATTTGATTGATTGTATTGTAATGCTGCTGTTCATGCTGAGCATGATTTGAGAACAGCTGTTTCAGTTGCGGATCCTGCGCCTGATTGGCATAACTGCTATATTTCTTGATGCAAATTTCCTCATGCGCTTTTTGGTCTTCCAGGAGATATCTTTCCTTGGTATTCAAATGTGTCATCACAATCCCTCCCGCATTAGATTTTGCCCGGGCCGACAGAAATATTCATAGCAGGAATAATGCTGGTTAATTCGCTCATGATCATGAAATGTGCTATGATATAGATGTCTGGATGTCGAGATAATAATCAAAGGGATTATCTGCCTGGAGAGGCAGTTAAAGAGTTGCTCGCAATGTAAATGCATCAGAAAGAGGAGGATAAAAATGAGTGAGAACAAGACCCAAAAGAGCCTGATGGAAGCATTTGCCGGTGAATCACAAGCTAATCGGAAGTATACTGCCTATGCCAGAATGGCTGAGAAGGAAGGAAAGCTGAACGCTGCCAAGCTTTTCAGAGCAGCTGCTGATGCTGAAACGTTGCATGCCCTGAAGGAATTTGAAGTCGCCGGGAAGATTGGCACAACCGCCGATAATCTCAAAGATGCCATTATGGGCGAAACCTATGAGTATAAAGACATGTATCCTGGTTTCATCAAAGAAGCTGAAATAGAAGGTAACAAAGCTGCCGCGGCCATCTTTAACATGGCCATGAAAGCGGAAGAGGTGCATGCCCGGCTTTATAAGGAAGCTTTGGATAACCTCGACAAGACGGAGGAAGTTTCCTTTTACCTGTGCCCGGTCTGCGGCAATATCGAAAAGTTCCAGCCTGAGAAATGCAGCATCTGTGGCGCCCCTGGCTCGAAATTTATCAAATATTAATATTAAGTGGCGCAGTACAAGTACTAAGTGGCGCAGTATGGATTGGGCACTCTACGCTTTTTTCGCAGAGTGCCTTTGTTTTTCGAAGAATGCTGCCCGGCACGGAATGAATATTATGTGCCAAGGGGAGTGCCAAAGGGAGGCTATTCGAAATGAAAGAACAGACAAAAGTAAGGCTTGAATTGTTTACCTCGAATGTGCAGCGCTTTAAATTTCGTTAAGCGATGAGCCGCAAGAGCTGCTGGCGCAAACGCTCATGGTCTATGAGATTATGAAAGCCCATAGATTTAGGGCTTCTGATTATCTGATTGTCGTCGCATATCTGGTGGCGGCGAAAACAGATGAGAAAAGATATGTCCAGGCGGTTGAAAAGGCGAAAGCCTTTTATGATGGCATGAAAGCTAATCATCGCTTTATTACCGGAAGAAATGACTATATCTATGCAGCAATGCTTGGAATATCGGATGTCGAGCTTGAAAGCGGATTAAAGAAAATGGAACATCTATACAGAGAGACACGTGTATTCGACTTATCTGAAAGGTTGCGTCAAAGAGGTCTGCGCTTTGATAAAGAGTATACATTGCCTGCACTTGGCATTCTTGCCTTATTGCCGATCGATACCGGTACGCTTGTTGATGAAGTGAACGCAGTTTATCAATTTCTGCGAACTCACAAAGGATTTGGAGGATTAAGACCTGGAGGACGGCGCTAAGATTCTCGGCCACATTCTGGGCGATAAGACAAAGACGCTGCAGACCAGTGCCGCGAAAAAAACGGGTTTGACAGCAAGTCAGGCCGGTACAATTCTGGCTTCCGCCGCTCCCTTGTTGCTGAACTTGCTCGGAAAAAAGAAAGAGGAAGAGGAACAGAAGGGGAACGATTTAGGCGGGTTAGGCGGGCTGTTTAGTATGCTGGCTTCGACGCTTTTGGGCGGAAATGATGATGGGGGCAGCAGTGGCGGAGATGGCGGCAATGGCGGCAATAGTTTGGGCGAAACGCTGGTCGATGGTCTGGGTGACGTACTGGCTGACGGCTTAGGCTCATTGTTGGGTGGTGGCAGCAGCAAGAACAAAAGTAAAAGCAAGAGTAAGAGCAAGAGCAAGAGTGGTAGCAGTAGCGCCAGTGGTGGGGGCGCTGGCAGTCTCCTGGGTGGATTGCTCGGCTCGCTGCTAGGCGTGGGCGGGAGCGCGTCTTCGGAGGCGGCGGTTACGGCTACCGCGAAAAAAGCAACTGTTAAAAAGACAACGACCAAGTCTGCCACTGCCAAGAAGGCGACCACTGCAAAGACGACCGCGGCCAAGGCGACTACTGCCACGGCGACCACTGCAAAGACGACCGCGGCCAAGGCGACTACTGCCACGGCGACCACTGCAAAGACGACCGCGGCCAAGGCGACTACTGCCACGACAGCGAAAAAGGCTTCTACGACCGCAAAGAAGGCTTCCACTGCTACCAAGACAACAACAGCGAAAAAGGCCTCGACCTCAAAGTCTACTGGCACCAAAAAATAGGGATAGGGTTAGGATTGGCTGTAGCCGCGCTTTTAACGATTTTGATGGGACCGGTTTCGTCGCCGGTCGCCGGGCCAATTGAAGAATCGTGGCAACGCCAAATGAATACTAATAATGATAATTGAATAGGGAGCCGCCCCGTACCTGGGCGACTCCCTGTCAATTCTGAGTGGCAGTGGATATTGATTCCGTGTGCCTATTTTATTATGTATTCTGCGTTCCTTGTGTGCCTTGTGTGCCCTTGCGTGCCCTTGCGTGCTCTTGTGATTTATCTGAATTAATACTGCATCACACGGGGGAGCTTAGAAGCCTGCGTAATCCAATCCTGAACCTGTTTCTCGGTGGGGAGCTTGCGGACAAGGGATTTTGCTTCGTTAACTTCCACCATTTTCTTGTACAGATTATCAGCTTTGCGTCCGGCAAGTTCGATTATGGTGTCAACACCGGCTGCCTCAAGCAGCTCTGCATATTGGCCACCAATGCCCTTAATCCGGGCGAGATCGGCATGGTTTGTCCATGTAAGGATTTACTTCTCAGAGATTCCGGTTTTTTCGGCAAGTTGTGCTCTACCCTTTTTCGTAGCGCAGGTTTCCAGCAACGCTTCCATAGATTTTACACCGACAGCATTCAACTTCTGTTGGTAAGCTTCGCCGATTCCTTCAATAACACTGAGTTTTGCCATACCATTCGCTCCTTTCAAAATGCAGATATACGGATTTGGAAAGGCTTCTAAAATAACAATATCAAAGTCATGGCGAAAATACAAGTTTTATGCAAGATTCGACGGTTTTAAGCTGTCAGCTGTAAGTTATGGCAGACGGACAGCTATCTGGACACTTATCTATCTTATTGATACAATTGTTTTGGAATGCGAAACAGCAAGTAGGGAGTGATGCCAAATAGTTCTTTAATGATCTTAAGAAAGGAAGAGACCATTGAATGTTATTACTGCCAAACTAAAAGAAGCTCTATTTTCTGTGTTACCAATCACAATTCTTGTAATTATATTGAATTTTACTTTCGTACCGCTTGAAACAACGACATTTTTCAGATTTATCATTGGATCCGTTGCCATTATCATAGGACTAACAATCTTCCTCTTCGGTGTTGATTCAGGTATTACTCCGATTGGCAATACTATGGGCACGGCAATTGTAAAATCGAATAAGATTCTCATCGTAATTATCGCCGGACTGCTGCTGGGTTTCTTCATTTCGATTGCTGAGCCTGATCTTCATATACTAGCGGGGCAAGTTGATTTTGCCAGTTCCGGGTTAATAACCAAAGACAGTATTGTCTTGGTAGTATCTGCAGGCATTGCGTTGATGCTGGCGTTTGGTCTGAGCAGAATTGTCTATAACTTGCCGCTGAATAAACTGCTGCTCATTATTTATGGCATTATTTTTATACTCGCTTTGTTTACGACACCGGAATTTCTGGCAATCTCTTTTGATGCGTCCGGCGCTACCACCGGAGCTTTAACTGTGCCATTTATACTCGCTCTTGCGATGGGTGTTTCAAAACTGAAAAAGAACAGTAAATCGTCTGAGGAAGACAGCTTTGGATTAGTCGGACTGGCATCTGCCGGCGCTATTGTCGGTGTTTTAATAATGAGCGTGATTTCAAGACCGGAAAAAATCCCTGCTAATCTTGACACCACAGAGGCGACAGCGGCTGCCGCCTCAATTTTCGCGCCTTACCTTCAGATGCTACCTGAAATTGCTAAAGAAGTATTGATCGCGCTAGCTCCCATCGTGGTCATCTTTTTGATATTTCAAATAGTTTCCAGCTCTGTTTCCCGGACAATGTTACGCAAAATATTGTTTGGTATTGTGTTTACATTTATCGGCCTGGTGCTGTTCCTTTTGGGAGTAAACGCCGGTTTTATGGAGGTTGGCAGCATCGTTGGGCATAAGCTGGCTGCCATGGACAATCATCTGTATGCCATTTTGATCGGATTTGTTTTGGGTATGGTCACCGTGATTGCTGAGCCAGCAGTTTATGTACTGACGCATCAGATTGAGGACGTAACTAGCGGTTATATAAAGCGTCGTCTGGTCTTGGCAACATTGGCCTTGGGTGTAGCCTTGTCTGTAGCGCTATCCGTAGTTAGGATTCTTATTCCCGAAGTACAACTATGGCATTATCTCTTGCCAGGTTATATAATATCGATCATTATGACATTCCTTGTTCCCGATCTGTTTGTTGGGATCGCCTTCGACTCGGGCGGCGTTGCTTCGGGTCCAATGACGGCGACGTTTATCTTGGCATTTACGCAAGGAGTTGCCGATGCAACGCCAGGGGCTGACGTCTTAATAGACGGATTCGGTGTAATTGCAATGGTGGCGATGACCCCACTCATCGCACTACAAATCCTGGGTCTGATCTTCAGAGCAAGATCGCGAAAGGGAGGCGTGAAGGACAATGGATAACGATTTCAAGAGACAAGAAATCGAGCTGATTTGTGTGATTGTCAACTTTGGTTTGGGCAGCAAAGTGATTAGCTCGGCCAAACGTAGTGGTGTTACCGGGGGAACAATAGCTATTGGTAAAGGTACTGTCAACAGTCGAATTTTAGACTTCTTTGGATTGTCGGATATTCGCAAAGAAGTTGTCTATATGGCAGCTGAAAAGAATACGGCTTATCATGCGCTCGAAGAGCTTAATAATGAATTCGATTTCAGTAAGCCTAATCACGGAATCGCGTTTACAACATCCATTATCGGCCTTGTGGGAACAAAGAGTTTTGCTGGCGAGCAAATGCCGGACAGAAGCGAAAGAGGTGTGGATCACACGATGTACCATATCATAACGACGATTGTGGATAAGGGCAAAGCTGAAGAGGTTATTTCTGCGGCTACACAAGCTGGCTCTAAAGGTGGCACGGTTCTTAACGCCAGAGGTTCAGGAATCCATGAAACAAGCAAGTTGTTCGCGATGGAAATTGAACCGGAAAAAGAAGTGGTCATCATTTTGTCCGAGGCGGACAAGACTAATGGCATCGTAGAGACGATCAGGGAGAACCTCAAGATTGATGATCCGGGCAATGGAATTATCTTTGTTCAGGACACCAACAGGACTTATGGGATTGTGAAGTAGGGACATTGGGGCGGGGGACACAAGGGGACGGTTCTCCTGTGTCCTTCGCGAAAAAAATCCGCAATCAGCACAGGAGAACCGTCCCCTTGTGTCCCCCGTCCTCCTTGGGTCGCTTGCTAGCGACCTAGGTTAAATTCTTCCATCAGTAATGTTGTTATCTCGCCAACTAGAGATTCACTCTGCTCCATCCCTGGATTGGCATTGATCATTACAATGCATCCACTAGCTTCTTCAGGCCACATCCTGAACTCGCACTGGAATCCCTTACCCCAGCCCAGAGCATAGACGAAGGGGCTTTTCGCCAAACCGGAACTGAAGTTGCCTAAGCCAATATGTTTGGCACCCGGTTCCGTAAACAAGTCCTTTGCGAGAGCCGGTGTGAGTACTTTACCACAGCCTTCCATCGCTTGCATAACCTCGAGCAGAATTCTCGCATAGGCGGATGCTGTGCACCAAAGGCCGGCTGCTGCAAGATAAGGGTAGGCTGGCTCCCCGATGGCCAGTACCTCTCCGCCGGCGGTATGCCCTTTGGCGACGGCAATCTGCATGGAAGCGCTGCCCGGCTGATGCGATTGCGGCGACTGCGTCGGCTGAGATGGCTGCGATGATTGTTGCGGTTGCAGCGGCTGTAGCGGTTGTTCAACCCGGCATTCGGAAGCGCTCAAACCTAAGGGGCCGAATAATAACTCCTCAGCCAGCCGCACAAAACTCATTTCTGTTATGTCCTGTAATACTTGCTCAATCACACAGTAACCTGCATCTGAGTATGCGAAACGCTCATAGGGGACGGAAGTCGGGACTAAAGATTGGGGAAGTAGGCGCGTTTGGCCACTCAGAATTTCCAACAATGTCGGAGCTGTCTCTCCTGGGGCTAAGCTATCGAAGCTATCGTCCGGATCAAGCAAACCTGCCTGATGGCAAAGCAGGCTACGTAATGAAACGGGCTTTGGATTTGAATTGCCTGGCCAAGCGTTAACCACCTCGGCGTCAGCCGTGCCTCCGTCTTTGGGGGCGTGCGGCATATGCCAGCTAGTAAGGTAATTGTTAACATCCGCATCCAGGTCTACCTTGTACATCTCAGCCACACGCAGGGTAATGATTGCCGACACGAACTTGCTGATCGAGCAAGCCTGCATCATGTGACCATTGCTCAATCGCTCTCCAGTCGCCTTATCAGCCAAGCCGATCGCCCCATAGCAGGCCAGATTATCATTTGTAACTACTGCAATACTGACACCAGGAAGCCCGGTTTCCTGCAAGCGCCGCTCAATACCAGCCTCTAAAGTTTTTCTCATAATATTCCTCCAAATGCATCGTGAATTGAGGGGCCTAATTACTGACCTCCATCAGAATTTTAGAACAGCAAAAGTCATGCCCGCAAACAAAGGACACAAGGACACAAGGGGACGGTTCTTCTGTGTCGTGTGTCATTTCTTGCCAAATATGATACTGCATTACGATCATTTGATTTCACTGAAAAAATCAATATGTAAGTGAGGTTGTGTCGCAATGCCAAGAACGGCAAGAAAAAAAAGCCCAACTGGCATTTATCATGTAGTCTTAAGGGGCAATAACAAGCAAGCCATATTTGAAGATGTAGCCGATTATCGAAAGATGCTTGCAATATTGAAAAACTACCGGGGAAAATGCGGCTATGAAATTTATGCTTACTGTTTAATGAACAATCATATTCATCTATTGATCAAGGAGGGAGAAGAGGATTTGGGATTATCGTTTCGTAGAATAGGTGTCGCCTATGTACTTTGGTATAACAGGAAATACGGCCGTTGTGGGCACCTGTTTCAGGATAGGTATAGAAGCAAGGTGGTTGATTCCGACAGATATTTTATGACAGTGTTGCGCTATATTCATCAAAACCCCTGGAAGGCTGGAATTGCAGGCAGCGTTGCCGCTTATCCGTGGAGCAGCTATGGAGAATATATTGGGGGACCAGGACCAAAAATCTGTAATATAGAGTTTGCCCTTAGCATGTTTTCGAAAAATGAAATCGAAACCGGAGAATTGAATGAAAAGAAAAATGAAGCGCTAAAGTTGTTTATAGAATTCAATTCAATCGAAAACACGGATCAATGCTTAGACTACGATGAAGGGAAAGAAAACATAAGATTGGCAGATAGCGAGGCCGCGGAAATTATTAAAAACGTTGCGGGGCTATCGAATCCCTTGCATATTCAAAGCCTCGAAAAAAGGGAGCGCACTGAGGTTATTAGAAAGCTCAAGGCACGAGGATTGTCGATTAGGCAAATAGAAAGGCTGACAGGGGTTAGCTTCGCAGTAATACGTAGAGCATAGACAGACACTTGACGCTGAGGAACACAGAATGACACAGAGGGACGGTTCTCCTGTGCTCTATTTAGCACAGGAGAACCGTCCCTCTGTGTCCTCTGACTGTTTTGCTGTGTCATTTTGACACAGCAGAACCGTCCCCTTGTGCCCCTTGTGCCCCTTGTGCTCCTTGTGCTACCTGATCAGCTTGGGAGATGATTTTCTTTTGCCATCCGCGTCCCCGATATACCCAATAGCCGTATATGCAAATGATCAAATTGCTGAAACTCATGGAGAACCAAATACCATTAGCGCCCCAGTTGGGCAGATATTTTTTGAACAACAGGATCATTGGCAACCGCACAAACCAAAGGCGGCCGACTTCCATGGCCATGGAATAGCGTGTATTGCCGGTTCCTTGGAACAACCCCTGAAATACGCTGAAGATACCCATCAATGGCATGGACAGGGAAATGTAGAGCAGGTAGGTCACTGCCAATTCAATTACGGTCAGGTCATCTTTAGATTGCATGAAGAAATTGATGATTGGCTCATCAAACAGGATTATCAAAAGGCCTCCCACTACTCCGATAGCGGTCGAGAGCCTCAATGCTTTATGAAAAGCCTCTTTTACCCGATCCATCTGATTAGCACCGATATTCTGGCCGACAATGGCGGTCAGGGCAGAACCCATTCCCATAGCCGGTTGCATCACTAATGATGTGATCCTGTTAACCATGGCGTAGGCCGCGATCGTTGCGGTACCGTAGGAGTTAATAAAACTGTTTAATACCATGAAGCCCAGAGAAGCTCCCGTTTGTCCAATGGAAGCCGGTACGCCAACTGTTATCAGTTCTCTAATAATACCTATGTTGAACTTAAAGTTCCTGAAATCGGGCACAATTTTGTTCTTCTTGCCAAACAGAAATATAATTCCTGCGATCGCCAGAAATGCTCTGGAAATTAATGTAGCCCAGGCTGCTCCTGCAATACCCATATTCAATGTAAAGATAAAGATGGGATCCAGAATAACGTTCAAAAGTGCTGAAGCGCCGCTCAGAATCATGGGAGTGATCGTGTCTCCCTGCGCATGCATGATCGAGTTAATATTAAAGTACAAGAACATGAGCGGTAAATCCAAAAAAGTGATCCGCAAATAGATGTTTCCCAGTGTCGCCAAGTCACCGGTAGCGCCCATTAACTTGAGAATATGCGGGCTAAGCGCATAGCCGATCACGGTAAAGACGACCGAACACATTGTGGTGATCGCTATTAACTGGGTGGAGTATTCTTTTGTGCCTTTGAGATTATTCGCTCCAATCAACTGCGCCAAAATGGAAGTACCAGCAACAGAAAAGCCAACTCCCAGAGATATGAAGAAGAAGTTGACTGGCCATACGAAGGCTGTGGCCGCAAAATGCACTGATGAAATTTTACTGACCCAGATGCCATCCACCAAATTATATAAGGTTTGAATTAAGCTGTTGATAATAATTGGGGCAGATAATGTGATTAGTACTTTGTAAATGCCACCTTTTAAGATCAACTCTGATTTGGTTTTCTTGTCCAAGCTCATTCGACCGCCTTGCTCGCTGTGGTATTGGTGACTTTTCTAGTACCCAGCTAATTATTTCGTAATACTAGATAAAAAGCATAGATGCATTATAACACTTTATGGGAGTCAATGCAAAGTAAAAGACTAGTAAGACCAAGGCTTTCATGGATTCTAATCCCCTCTTGTGTATTTTGACAAGCTGTGTTACCCTGATTAAGGCATATCGTATACATACTTGCAGTAACAGTTGATGCTTTGAACTTCATCGAGGGAGCGATCTTCTTGCATAAGGGGAACAGGGTTAAATCGGTAAATCGGGAAGCAGTTATCTGGTTGATTGGAATCATTATTTTTTTTGTTGTGTTTGTTTCCACCATGGGTCTAGCCAATATGTTTAAGACCATGATGGCGACCGCCCATGATCTGATTCTGAATACAGTTGTTTTTATAATGGGCGTAGCCGTGCTGGCGAGCGCTTTTGCGGAGATTTTGTCCGAGTTTGGCGTGGTGGCGCTGATGAATAGAATGTTAAGCCCTATTATCAAGCCGCTGTTTGATTTACCGGGTGTGGCGAGTCTCGGAATTATTACTACATATCTTTCAGATAATCCAGCCATTATTTCGTTGGCATCTCAGATTAACTTCAAAAAATACTTCAAGAAATATCAGTTGCCCGCGCTGACAAACCTTGGGACCGCTTTTGGTATGGGATTGATTGTGTCCACTTTTATGATTGCTCAGTCTAAAAATGGAGATAGCTTTATTGCGCCGGTTATTATCGGGAATATTGGTGCTTTTATTGGTAGCATTGTCAGTGTGCGGATTATGATGCGCTACACGAAAAAAGAGTATGGAACCGATGAATATATTTTTCCGAACATGAACGCTTCCTATGATATGCTGAAAGAAAGGAAAGTCCGGAGCGGGAACGCATTTCAGCGGTTTCTGGAGGCCATTCTGGATGGCGGCAAGAATGGTGTGCAATTGTCAGTCTCGATTATTCCGGGAGTTGTCATTATTTGCACATTAGTTATGATGCTCACCAACGGGCCTTCCGAATCCGGAGTCTATACCGGCGCAGCTTATGAAGGCATCGGAGCGTTAACCTGGATCGGGAGCAAGCTCAAGTTCATTTTATCGCCTATTTTCGGATTCAGCAGTCCGGAAGCGATCGCCTTTCCGCTTACGTCTTTAGGATCTGTCGGTGCCGCGCTAGGTCTCGTTCCCAAGATGTTGTCCAAGGGGTTGATCGGTAAGACCGATATCGCCGTATTTACAGCCATGGGCATGTGCTGGAGCGGTTACTTAAGTACGCATGTGGCGATGATGGACGCCCTTGATATGAGGAAATTGACCCCCAAAGCGATTATTAGCCATACTATCGGCGGGTTGGTTGCCGGAATCGCCGCGCGCTTAATCTATCTGGCTTTTACCTGGATTGTGGGCTTGTTTTAGGGCGGAGGCGTTTTGAGGAAGCGCTCCGTGGGGGTAAATTAAATCGTAACTGCGATTAGTGACTGTAATGTGAATGCCGGCCTGCAATATGCGATAGGCCGGCATTTATTATTTCGGCGACTACTTGACCTCACTCAGCAAATACTCGAAATCTGCCAAAACGCCGCGGTTGTCAGCAAAAACCTCCCGGACGCGCTGTTCCCAGATAGCACCGTTTTCATAATCCTCTAGCCCATAATAGTCTAGACAGATAAAGACATCGCAGATGTGGTCCTCGTGTAGCGCCAAAGATTCAGTCAAGGTGGCAATGGAAGCCTCGTATTGCTTTGCATAAAACTGACTGCGCCCCTTATCGCGTAAAACTGCCGCCTGCCAAAGAGGCGACTCCGGCGGGGCTAGCTGAAAGGCTTTGTCATATAATAGCACTGCCTTATCGATCATGGTTTGATCGGGATAGTACCCCTCGAAAAAGAAAACCTCATATTCATACGCCAAATCGTACAAATACATGAAATAGAACGGGTCGCTAATATCCATGGCCAACAGTTCATCAGCTAGTTGGTATACCACATCATATTGATAATCATGGAAGTTTTCGTAGATCTTGAGCATTTTGACCAGAGGGGCGTAGGTTTGCAGCGTTTGCTCGTCGATATATTCGAGCACTCGTTCTGCATCAGGAGTGTTCTGCCCTCCGGGTCCGCCCACTGCCAGGGCGAAGAGTACCTGGTGTCTGGGAGCAAATTTCGGGATTGAATCCCAGGCGGTTACCGCGCAGAGCTCTCCGAAAAACGGTTCATTATTCGGGCCTGCGGGACCAATAGCGCCAACCCATCTCATCCCCAAACCCATCTGCAAGAAATTTTGATAATCCTGATTATTGAAGTAATAGCTGTCATCGGCCAGTAGTTTTTCAAATTCTGCCACATAATACGCTTCATTGGGGTCCCGGTCCGCGTCTATGTCAGCATTGTAATTATGAATTAAGAGCTGCATAATCATTGAGGCCGGGCGTTTGGCCAGGGCGATGGCCTTCTTGAGGCCTTCGATATCATCGGTGAAGGCATATTGCAGATAATAGCCGAATACGGTTTCCCGTTCCGCCAGCGATTCCACAACCAGGGCTATGGCTTGACGTTCGTTCCGGTAGTCGTTAAACGTGACCATTGCTTCGACCAACTTATGAAACGTACCATTTGCGGGCGAGTTATTTTTCAGTTCCTGCAGAAATGCATCAATGGTTGCGTCGTCATAATCTGCATAGCGCAGTTCCTCCAGGATTTGCCGCCTTTGATCGCCAGAGTTGAATGATATGGCTGATAAGTAAAACGCCAATTCAAAATAGAGCGGGTTTTGCTGGCCCCGCACCATGGACAACTCCAAGGCTTGCTGATAGTCTTCGGCGTCGAGGCTGTGCCATAAAGCCGCCAGCGCAGTAGTGTCAGTGGAGGAAGGGGTGGCGCCGGTGGTGTTGGAGGCGCTGGTGGCGCTAGCGGTGCTAGTGGCGCTAGCGGTGGCGGCATGAACAGAGAGTATAGAGGGTGCCAGTAAGGCAGATAGCAGCGAAACTGTAATAACGAGTAGCGCTAGTGTAATATTTGGCCGATGGTCCGTTTTCATAAAGCAAACACCTTCTTTCCGAATCTAATGTTATTTACGACTTTTACCAGATAAATACCTTTCGATAAAGTGGGGACAGTTCTCGAACGATTGGGGACAGTCCCCAATCGTTCAAAATGATCCAATTGGGGACAGTCCCCAAATAGCACAAAACGATCGATCGGGGACTGTCCCCAATCGGATTCAGCTGAGCAAATATTGCACAGAGGGCGGCCCTTTGCTATGATGGAATTGCATGACAAGAGAAAAACGTTATTGCCAGTAGCTTATCGCCAGCTCATTGCCAGAAGGTCAAATCCAAGATAACTGAGGAGGGTTAACCGATGGAGTTTGTCAATGCGCGGATTATTAAGAAGGCCAATATATACTACGATGGCAAGGTAACCAGCAGGACTGTCTTTACAGAGACAGGAGAGCGGAAGACATTGGGGATCATGTTGCCCGGCGAATATCAGTTCAACACAGGCGCGGAAGAGTTAATGGAAGTATTGGGCGGCGAAATGGAGATCATGCTTCCAGGCGAGAATACTTACAAAAAATACACTGAAGGTATGAGCTTTGTGGTGCCCGCTAATTCTAGTTTCAAGCTCATCGTCAAGTCTGTCGCTGATTATTGCTGTTCTTACTGCGACTAGCGCAGACGGACGGATATAATAAACTAACCCCCCAGGGGCTTCTCCTGGGGGGTTAATTCTTAAAGCGCCTTGGCCTTGAGGCGTCTTAAAGCATCTTAAAGCGTCTTAAAACGTCCTAAAGCGTCTCGAGCAGTCTCAACCCTTCTCAAGCTCTTGTAGTCCGCGCCCGCTCGAACCCCCTCTCGGTATCTCCAGTTCTAATACCCGTAAAGGAAGAAGTCAAGCGTGGTGATAGTATCATCGGCAATTACTACGTCACCGATTGAAAAGCTCAGATTGGGATAGGGGCCGGTGGCACCGCAGTACTGCTCCACCTCATCATTCAACGAGTATGTACCTCAATAAACGTCTAAAGGAAATTCGAAGTCAGACAGATTGGTGGCGGTGGCAAGATTGGCGATTACTTGGTATTTGCCCACCAGGACGTTGCTAATCTGATAATGACCATTAACATCGGAAAAGGCGGGTCGGAGCGGCAAGTCTGTACCTTGCATAGTGATCTCAGCATGATTTATATAACCGGTTTCAGCAGTGTCCCCGTTAGTATAAGATAGAGTCCTATCTTCAAGACCGATATTTGTATTTACATGTTTGTCAGCCATTTGCTTTGGGCGGATTTCCACCGCCAATGAACAACGGTCGCCACCCATGAACGGGGAATGATCCTTCCTAAAAAGCAAAGAACCTGATTAATCAAGCCGGGGACGTATGTCCCTTTCCCAGCCAGCGCGCGTTCAAGCGTTTTGTAAGCAACGACCTCCAGCGCATTGGTAGTTATGCTGCCCCAAATTCCCTGAGCGGTAATGCCCTGCATGGCCTCTGGCGTTGTCACCATGCCTCCAGGACAAAGCGCCAACACATTCACGTTTTGATCCTTGAGCTCTTGGCGCAGGGAAGTGGCAAAATCCAAAAGGAAGCGCTTGGAGGCGGCATAGGTTGCCTTTAGAGGCATGGGAAACATGGAAGCCAAACTGGAGACAAAAACAATGGTGAAAGGCCTATCTGCTCTGCGCCGCTCCAATATTGCGTGGGTGATGCGCAGTGTCGCGGCATTGTTGAGTGCGACAATTCCCACAACCTTTTCGCGCGCGCGTTCCATGAAACCCCCTTCAAAATCAATACCGGCAATATTAAGATGCATATCGAACTTGATATTATGCTTGTCAATGATCTGGAGCATTTCATCCACACTTTCCGCACGCGTGAGATCACAGGCTTTCGTGGTGACTGTAACCCCAAACTGCCGCTCCAGACCGCGCTGAAGGGAAAGTAGCCCCTCGGCATTGATATCTGTCAAGAACAGATTATATCCGCGACGGCCGCACTCGTTCGCAAGGGCGCGTCCCAGCCCGCCTGCGGCCCCGGTGATCATCACATTCATGGCACATTCTCCGTTTCGTAGCGAATGCCGCAAAGCTGCTCACTTAACGCGAACAACCGGGTGGCATTTGCGCTTGTTACCTGTTTGCTATAGGCTTTTTCTTTGCAAAGATAATAATAGAGTCCTGGAGGCGGCGGCGATGTCTCGGCATCATGCCGCCCACACAGGAAAGCAAAGGTTTGGGCGGGGATGGCAGGCGATACAGCCCTATATTTACGCAGCTTCCAAATGAAGTTTATCAGACTGCCGGTTTGCTTATTGCCAATATCTGTTTTGACGAGTCCGGGGTCGACAGCATAGGCGCGGATGCCGGTGGCGGCGTAACGATCGTTCAGACCTTTGGCAAACAGTACATTGCACAATTTGGACTGCTTATAGGCGATCAGTGGATTGTAGCCACGCCGCAGCATCACATCATCCCAATGAACCTTAATGCCCTTGTGCGATGTACTGCTTGTCATAATAATTCGGCCTTTGGCTTTAACGATCATGGGCAGCAACTCGTGCGTTAATATGAAACCGGCCAGGTGATTGAGAGCAAATTGCTGTTCGTAGCCTTCCTCCGTGGTCATATACCAGCTGCGTACACAGCCCGCGTTATTTATCAGAGCATGTAATTCACCGTGGCAATTTTCATTCAGATAAGAGATAATCTCACGGGCAATGTGAAGCACTTCGCGCTGCTGCATCAGATCTCCGATAAAGAAGGTGACTTTGGCATGCGGGTTTTCGGACAAAATATCTTTTTCTGCCTTGACACAGTTCTCTTTGCTACGGCCAACGCCCAGGACATTAAAACCCTGGAGGGTTAAAAGGCGTGCCGTTTCCAGACCAATGCCAGAAGTAGCACCGGTAATAACAATAGTCTTCATTTTGGCCTCCTTAATGCGTTTTGGCAACCTTAAGCTTGCCAGTCGCTCTAGTTCAAGCCATGCACAGTATTCACGCCAGTCTCTGTATACCCGAACCAGCCCCAGGCGTGCCAGAACTCAAGCGCGCCGGAAGAAATCATTGCTACGATCATGCCCAGAATGGTGAAGACTACAAAGATAATCAGCGCGATCAGTGCGATCGTTCTTAGTCTGCGATTAGCCTTCGGGGCAAGCTGCGGATGAATGGCGAGTGAAGGCAGCACGGCTTTTCCACTGGCCGCGGCGATAGCATTATGATGGAATCGTCCATAAGAACGCATCAGTTGCCGGACAAATGCAGCAAAATAGACACTGCCTACGGCGGCCAGGACTGAAAGTGCCGCTATTGCCAGGCCCAAAATGGCAGCGCACCAATAAGGCATTGGCGGTATTAATGAGTAGATGTTTAATTTGCCTAACAGGCACACAGCAATTGCTGCGCAGGCCAGAGAAAAGGCAATCATAATGACTTCCCACGCCATTAGAAGCACAAAGAAAATGCCTGCGAAAAGGTCCGCGAAGCAAAGTCCGATTACTGTGACAGCTTTCCTTCCGCCACGTCCGTCGCGCCCGCCACGCGACGACGAAGCAGACGATGGATCAGCAGCGCTGCTCTCAAATTGAGCGGCATGCGCAACTGGGTCTCCAAGCTTGGCGGCAATTTCTTCTTCCGAAAAACCATCTGCCATTTTAAAAGCAAAGTGTTGCTCATATTCGCTTATTATGTCTGCTGCGTCCGCAACTTTCTTCCTGTCCAGCTCTTCGGCAAGCCTGGCAAGAAACTCATTTTTCGTCATGATCATCATCCTCCAATAAGGTTTCAACTGCCCGGGCAAAACGTAAGTATTCGGTCAGTTCTTTTTCATAAGTTTTCTGCCCCAGATCAGTAAGAGAATAATACTTGCGCGGGGGGCCGCCGCTTTCTTCTTGCAGAAATGTTGTAAGGAGGCCGTCACTCTTTAGCTTCCTTAAAATAGGGTAGACAGTTCCGTCAGCTATATCAATGTGCTTGGAAAGATACTCTGAAATTTCATACCCATAGCAGTCGCGCTTCTTTAGCAGAGACATTACGCAAAGCTCCAACACTCCTTTTTTGTATTGGATATTCATGAACACCCTCCCCACAGATTGCAGTTGCACAATACAGTCCGTTATCTACTACTAGATTATATTCACTAGTGATCAATTTGTCAAGTGATCATTCTGAGGCAGGGGGACGGGGGACACAGGGGGACGGTTCTTGTGTGTCACTGCGATCGCACAGCACACAAGAACCGTCCCCCTGTGTCACCCCTGTGTCACTTCCCCCTGTGTCCAAAAAGAGGACTTTCCGTGATCCGAAAGAACTTTATAGCATAGCAGAGAACAATGAATGGAGGATGAGTATGACCAAAGCTCTGTTAACGGGCAATGAGGCAATTGCCCGCGGTGCATACGAGTACGGCGTCTCAGTAGCGACAGCTTACCCGGGTACACCGAGTACTGAAATTCTGGAGAATATCGCTCAATGGAAAGAAATTCGTGCCCAGTGGTCGCCAAACGAAAAAGTTGCCCTGGAAGTGGCTATTGGCGCCTCGATCGCGGGCGCCCGGGCACTTGTTGCCATGAAGCATGTGGGAGTCAATGTCGCTGCTGACCCGCTGTTCACTTTCACCTACACCGGAGTGAATGGCGGTCTGGTATTGGTTTCGGCAGATGATCCGGGCATGCACAGTTCACAGAACGAACAGGACAACCGTAATTACGCCCGTTTCGCTAAAATGGGCTTGCTCGAACCGGCCGACAGTCAGGAAGCCAAAGACATGATCGGCCACGCCCTCATGATTAGTGAGCGTTTTGATGTTCCGGTAATGCTTAGAACCACAACACGTATATCGCACTCCAAATCGCTGGTTGAGTTGGGGCAGCCGCAGGACAGAACCCTGAAAGAATATAAGAAAGATGTACGCAAATATGTGGCAGTTCCCGCAAATGCCAAGGTTCGCACCGGTATTAAGCAGCAGCGTCTTCAGGAAATGGCGGAGTTCAGCGAGCAGACAGAACTGAACCACATCGAATGGAATGGCAAACATATCGGCGTTGTTACCAGCGGTATTTGCTATCAATATGTGAAGGAAGCTTTACCGGAAGCCTCCGTTTTGAAACTAGGATTCACAAATCCGCTGCCGCTTAAGAAAATTGCTGATTTCGCCGCCCAGGTTGATCAGCTCTGGGTCGTCGAAGAACTTGATCCCCTCATGGAAGACCAGATCCGTGCGGCCGGCATCAAAGTTCATGGCGGAAAAGCCAAGTTAAGTTTTGTTGGCGAGTACAGCCCTAGCATGATTCGCAAGGCTGTCCTCGGAATGGGGCTTGAGGATGATCCCTCCGCCAATGCACCCGCCAACGCATCCACCCCCGCACTCGCACCAGCCGCGGCGCCCGTTCGTCCGCCAGTGCTTTGCCCGGGCTGCCCGCATCGCGGACCTTTCTATGCCCTGAAAAAGAACCGCAAACGTGTCACAGGCGATATTGGCTGCTATACATTGGGCGCCTCCGCACCGCTGGAAAGCATTGACACTACCATTTGCATGGGCGCCAGTATTCCAGTAGCACTCGGCATAGAAAAAGCACGCCCGGAAGAGGTGGATAACCTGGTAGCGGTAATCGGAGACTCAACCTTCCTGCATTCCGGTATTACTGGCCTGATTGACACCGTCTATAACAAAGGAACCACGACGATCATGATCTTAGATAACAGCATCACCGCCATGACCGGACATCAGCATCATGCCGCCACCGGCCAAACCCTACAAGGCGATCCAACCTCCAAGGTAGACTTTGAGGCACTTTGCCGCGCCGTTGGTGTCAAACGCGTACGCGTAGTCGATGCCGGTAACCTTGCTGAACTCGACCAGGCCATTAAAGAAGAAACAGTCGTACGCGAACCTTCCGTGATCATTGCCCGCCGTCCGTGCGCTCTTATTGTCAAGCAGACTGCACCGCGGCTGAAGGTTAATCACGACACCTGCGTCGGTTGCCGCATGTGTATGAGCATTGGCTGTCCGGCGATTAGTCACGCCGATAAAAGGAGCACCATTGATCCCGCGCTATGCGTTGGCTGCGGACTTTGTCAGCAAGTCTGCAAATTCAATGCCATAGTGGTAGAGGAGGGACAATAATGAAAGGCATAATCAGCATTCTCCTAGTTGGTGTTGGCGGTCAGGGAACCATTTTGGCCAGCAAAATCCTGACCGAGGTTGCTATGCGGCAAGGCTACGATGTGAAGATGACCGAGATCCATGGGATGGCCCAGCGCGGCGGCAGTGTTGTCACCCAGGTGCGCATGGGAGAGAAAGTGCATTCGCCGCTTATTGAACCCGGTCAGGCAGACTATATTGTGGCCTTCGAACAACTGGAAGGCCTGCGCTGGATGCATTATCTGAACAATCATGGCACTGTTATCGTAAACACGCAGCGCATAAACCCCATGACTGTAATCACTGGCGCTGCAGAATATCCGAGCGATGCCCTTGATCAGATTAAGGCCAGTGCACCTAACATGGTACAGCTGGATGCGCTGGAGATTGCCAAGCAGCTTGGAAATATGCGCGTCGTCAATGTCGTACTGTTGGGCGCAATGGCAAAACAAACGAACATCGCTAAAGAAGACTGGCTGGCCGCGCTGGAGGCCACTGTGCCCGCCCGCTTGCTGGACATTAACCGCCAGGCTTTCCAGGCCGGTTATGACGCCGCCTGACACTGCCTGATCATGTGATGCACGATTACGATTGGGTGAGCGATTGGGGACAGCCCCCAATCGCTCATTTTGCACTTTTGGAGACTGTCCCCGATCGGACCATTTTGTATCAATTGGGGACAGTCCCCGATCGGATCATTTTGTACCGATTGGGGACTGTCCCCAATCGATCGGTCGGGTCAGTCCCCCAATTGGGCAAAAAGAATCCCGGTAATTCTGAATTACCGGGATTCGATTACATTCATCGCGCCATCAATTACCCTTACCGCGATCATACTGCACTGCGCCACCATCGCCCTCTTCTTCGGAAGGTGGGCCGGACAGCGTTTTGAAAACCGGGTTTAGCTCGCCGCGCAGCATCTTGAAAAAAAGCGGCATTTGCACTATTTCCAGAATAATGGCTATCGCAATTGAAATGATAATTTCAACCGGAAGACGCCTGGTAAATAGAAACATTAATGGTATCAAGGCATAGGCAATTACTGCTCCTAAGGGTCCCTTATTCGTAGTAAAGGCAATGCCGAGCATCGTTATGACTACTACAGCTGCAATCCGGATATCAATGAGTGCAAGGACTGCCACCATGGAAGCTGTGCCTCTGCCGCCACGGAACTTCATCCAGAATGGGAAGCAGTGCCCAATGATGACACCGAGCCCGGCGATTAAAATTTCGGTTGAATTCCATCCAAACAAGAATTTGCCAATCAGTATTGGCAGGGCGGTTTTGACGATGTCCATCAAAAGAACTGTAATAGCCAGTGGCCAGCCAAAGACTTGCACGGAGTTAAGCGCTCCCGGATTGCCATCTCCTTTCAGTCGGATATCGGATTTTTTGATGAGTTTCCCAAGAATATAGGCAAAAACCAAATTACCACTTAGGTACCCCGAAAAAATCGGAACAGCATAGCTATTTACCAGTCCCATTACATTCCTCCTTGCCTGATGTGAATAGTAGAGTTTCACCTATTGCTATTCTATATATCGGCGTGGTTTTTCCTATCATGCAATGATTTTTTTACTGGATAAGATGGAATGATTTTTGGAAGCAGCCTCGAAATATATATTGAACAAGGATGGCTGATAATCTAATTTGTGAACTACCAATGATAGGAAAGGTGAGGCACCATATTAATTTACTTCAGCGGCACCGGTAACAGCCGCTACGTAGCAAATATTATGAATTCCACCATTGACGACGAAATCGTTTCAATGAATGACCTGCTTAAGGCGGGCATGCGCAAGCCCCTGGCTTCCCAAAAGCCGCTTGTGTTTGTTGTTCCAACCTACGGGTGGAGAATACCAAAAATAGTCAGTGACTTCATCCGCGAAACGGACTTCAGCGGTAATAACAAAGCTTATTTCGTGATGACCTGCGGCGATGGCACAGGAAATGCTGCTGGCTACGCCGCCAGGCTTTGTACAGAGAAAAACCTGGTCTATATGGGACTGGCCTCTATTGTCATGCCCGAAAACTATATCGCCATGTTCGAAGTGCCCGACAAGATCCAGGCGAAGGAGATTATTAAAAAGGCGGAACCTGCCATGCATAAAATCGCCGAATGCATTAAGAACGGGCAGCAACTGCCTCCGGAAACCGTGACCCTAACAGGCAGATTTCTGAGCAGTATCGTTAATCCGATCTTTTATCGTTTCTTTGTCAGTGCCAAAGGCTTTTATGCGACCGACAAATGTGTTTCATGCGGAAAATGCGTCAGTCTGTGCCCTCTGAACAACATTCATGTTCCGAATGGCAAACCAAAGTGGGGGAGCAATTGTACTCATTGTATGGGGTGCATCTGCGGCTGTCCGGTGGAAGCCATCGAATACAAAAGCAAATCTCAGGGCAAGCCGAGGTATTATCTAAACATATAACTAAATATCGGTATTATGGGATTTTATGAGATCAACGATTCTGTTTTCAGGAGTGATAAAGTGAGTAAAGTCGGAAAGGCAAGAGCCCGTATTGGGCTGATTGCTTTATTCGTTATTCTTCTTGCCTTACTGGCATTTGGATGGCGGTATTATCAAGGGAATAGCGCCATGAACCCGGGATTAAAGATTAAGTTTCTACATGAGCAGGGAATTGATGGCAGCGGAGTCAGTGTTGCCATTATTGATCAAAAGCTGCTCATTGATCATGTTGAATACGCTGGCCGACTAAAGCACTATGCGCAAATCGGCAGCTTGGATGATGAACCGAATTCCATGCATGGCCCCGCTGTTACCTCCATTTTGGCAGGCAAAAACTGCGGCGTTGCTCCAGGTGTCAACCTTTATTATTGGGCAGTTGCCGTTAATGGAACAGAGCCTGCCGGAGTAAGATATGCCCGGGCGATTATGGATATCGTTGAGTTCAACGAAAATCTTCCGCCAAACGAACGTATCCGGATCATCTCCACCTCAATTGGGTTTCACGATCGGGAGGGCGGGAATGAATTTGCGGCTGCAATCAAAGATGCTCAGGAAGCAGGCATTTTAGTGTTTACTTCCACCTACCCATACTTTACGGATCCAATTCTGGCTGTATATGGCGCCGCCTTACGCAAAGGCGGATCCCGGGATAAATCCGACGATTATATTGTACAGCCTGTGGTGGTGGAATATCAGGAACAAGCTGCTGAAGTAATTGTCAGCGTAAGGCATCAGCGCTGCGCGGAAGCGGGTTACGCGCCGGTATGGGTGCCGGTTGAGCCGCGAGTCTTGGCCTCAGAGCGTGGAGTCGCCAAATATGCTCGGTTTGACATAGGCGGCGATAGCTGGGCAACACCCTATGTTGCCGGAATCGCAGCTCTAATAATACAAGTCAATCCCCAGCTGACCAATACACAGGTTGCGCAAATTATCGCCGAAACAGCAACCGCAAACAGAAATGGCCTATTAATGATCAATCCGGAGATGGCAGTGGCAGCTGCGAAAAAAAGATGAGCATCACAATCAACTTTTATGACTCAGGCGGCGTTTTCTCCATCGCAAATGATCGGCTAAAATTTGCCGTCATTGCAGCCCGCTATCAGGGAAAGTGGATTTTCTGCCGCCATAAACAACGTGATACATATGAAATCCCCGGCGGACACAGGGAACCCGGCGAAGATATCAATGATACCGCCAGGCGCGAACTGCAAGAAGAGACCGGTGCCATTAGCTTCGACTTAGCGCCGGTCTGTATCTATTCAGTCACGCTCAATGAGGTCACGACTTACGGAAAGCTCTTCTTCGCAGATGTCAGCGTTCTGGGCGAATTGCCGCAAGAGATGGAAATCAAGGAGATAATCTTGGCGGATAATCTACCCGAAAGGTTGACCTACCCCGCCATACAACCGCATCTTTTCAAAAGAGTGCGAGAATGGCTGATCAGAGCCAGCTAGGCTCAGGCGTCAGCTAGGCTCAAGTGCCTGCAAGGTTCAGGCGCTCGCAAGGCTCAAGATACCCGCAGCCTATTGCCTATTGGTACAGACTCATAGCTTGCTCGTTTCAACCGTGACAGCCGCAGTTTCAACCTCAATCACGGTCAGTTTTTCAGATTTTACGGCGCTGGCGATAGCTGCTTCCACTTTGGCCGGATCATCGACATAATAGCCTTTGCCGCCACAGAGTTCGGCAAAGGATGCGTACGACGAGTGTGGTGCCAGACGGTTTACTCCTTCTGGCACTAAACCTTCTCTGAGCATGCGGTTTCTTTCAATCGCCATCGTGTGATTATTAGCGACAACGATTGTAATAGGGGTGCCGGTTTGTATGGCGGCCGGGATTTCGGCCAGGCACATATCCAATCCGGCGTCTCCAGTATAGGCCAGCACCGGTCTGTCGGGGAAGGCGCATTTGGCGGCTACAGCCGCAGGAACAGCGAATCCTAGCGACCGCCAATAACCTGGAGTCACCACCTGTTGGCCGCTGCTGATGAAATGCCTGTTAAACCATACTGTCTGATCACCGGAATCAAGGGTGATGATCGTGTCGGGGGTCAGGCACTGGAGCGCCCGGACGATATCCGCCGGGTGTACCTTGCGGGGATGGCTTATATCCCCTGCGCCAGATGTCGCGCCTTCACTCTCCTCTGGTTTTTTCTCCGTTGGTCTTTCCTCCGCACCGGGTGATCTTTCCACCGAACGTTCATTGGCCAGGCGCCCGTCCCATGACCGCTTTTCTTCAGCAATTTCCGAGAGCCAGCTTTTATCTGCGTATTTGTCCGCCAAAAGACTGCCTAAGGCCGGGATAATTTCAGCGGCATCTCCCACCAGCGCCAGATACTTCTTGCCAACAGAGGCCAGATACTCCTCAGAAAGATTAATGTCAATGACTGCTTCCGGCGTTTTCGGAACAAAGCCTTCCGGCCACCAGGTGGTTCCGCCCCGGATAATCAAATCAGCGCGCTTGATTAAGTTGCTGGAGGCTTCTGATCCGGCGGCACCGAGGCCTCCGACAACCATGGGGTGGCGCTTGCTGGTCATTGAGCGGTTGTCATGAGCCATGGCGTCCTCAGCAGTCATGATACTATTGCTGTCAGCGCCAGAATCAGCGCCAAAAATCCCGTTTGCCGGTAAGGTATAAGCAACTGCTGCTCCAATTTTGCTGGCCAGTGCGAGCAGCTCCCGGCTGCACATCCTGGCACCGCAACCGGCCAGAATAAAGGGCCTGACACAAGAAGTAATCAAAGCGGCAGCCTTTGATACCACTTCCATGTCTGCTGCCGGGGCATGCGGATAGCCGGTCAGCGGTAAAAAAGGTATCGCGTCTGTAGACAAATCCGCTTCCCAAAAATCATACGGAATACAGACATGGGCCGGACCACCCCGTGCAACTGCCATCCGGGCTGCGCGCTCAAGTACGCCCGGGGCGGAGGAGGGGTCAACTACCAGCTCTGTAAAAACAGACACCGGGTTCATCAAGGCTTGTTGATTAATGGCCTGCTTATGCCGCTTACCAATAAACCGGCTTGGCACCTGGCCGGTAATTGCCAACACCGGTACACGATCCATGAAGGCGTCGCCTAGACCATTGACCATATTGGCAGTTCCAGGTCCGGAAGTGGCGGTGCATATTCCCAGACTGCTGGTAGCTTTACTATAACCGGTAGCTTTACTATAGGCGGATGCCATAAAGCCTGCGCATGACTCATGTCGGGCGGCAATGAACCTGATTTTACTGCGCGAAAGCGCATCAAGTAAGTGAAGATTGGCATCTCCGGCCACACCGAAAACGAATTGCACGCCCCAGGTCTCAAGTAGCTTAACTGTCAAATCTGCAAGCCTCATGATTAATCCTCCCATCCCATGCCTTTTGTCTTTCGCCGGGATCATGCCCATGCCGATAGAAATCTTTAGTCAATATCTTTAGTCAATATAATAGTATGGTGCATTTCACAATACAAAAAACCGCCCTAAAGCCAACAATTCTTGGCCTTAAGGGCGGTCTATGCTTTACAGCAGAGACGAACACTGTCGTCCGGGAGAGTCCGGGGATCCGTGAGCTCGGGGCATCTGTCCTTGAGGGGTCCAAAAACGATGTTATTTCGCCTGTTTTAGCTTGGTTTGTTCTTCATTGAGTTCCTTAATCATTTGCAGCATTAAGCGATGCTCTTGCGCATTCTGCTGAAGTTCCTGTGCCATTTGTCGATGCTCCAGCGCATTCTGATCAAATTGGCGGCGGTTCTCTTCGATGTGAGCGTCCAACTTTTGATCAATTCTGTCAACCTTTTCATTTAATGCCTGCAGTCCTTCACCGAACACCCTAAATTGTGACCTGATATCCTCCAGGATCACAGCCACTTCGGAATCTTCCACTGCAATCACCCCCAAGGATTTCCTATACTCATTTTATCATAGGATTATCAGATTAAAAAGGCTGTCGGAAAAGCCTGCAAATCAAGCAGAACCGGCAGCCATCAACAGAAAATGCAGTTTTGTACTTACGCCTCATCCATAAACCGATAGCGATAGCCAATCGGCGGGTTCAAGTTTTCTTTGATGGTCCTGGGGTTGACCCAGCGCAGCATATTGAGCTTGGATCCGGCCTTATCGTTGGTACCGGAAGCTCTGGCACCACCAAAAGGTTGCTGAGCAATAACGGCTCCGGTGGGGCGATCATTGATATAGAAGTTGCCAGCGGCATGTGCCAGACGTTTCTCGAGTTCAACAATCGCGCTGCGGGACTGGGCGAAAATAGCGCCGGTCAGCCCGTAAACTGAAGTTGAATCGCAAAGATCCACTGCCGCGTCCAGATCTTCATCAGCATAGACATACACCGTTAGCACGGGACCGAAGATTTCCTCTTCCATAGTCTTGAAATGCGGATTAGTGGTCACAATGACTGTCGGCTGGATGAAATAGCCTACCGAATCATCGCAGCCGCCACCACAGATAATTTCGGCTTCGCTTGATTGCTTTGCGTAATCGATATACGATTTAATCGACTGATAGGCGTTGGCGTCAATGACTGCGCCCATGAAGTTTGAGAAATCCTCCACATCGCCCATTTTGATCGTGTTTACTTCCTCGACGAGACACCTCTTTACTTCCGGCCAGAGGCTGCCGGGAATATAAGCCCGGGAAGCTGCCGAGCATTTCTGTCCCTGAAACTCGAAAGCACCTCTCACCAGTGCAGTTACCAGCGGTTCAACAGCAGCGGAAGGATGAGCGAACACAAAGTCTTTACCGCCGGTTTCTCCGACTAGCTTGGGATAACAACGGTAATTGGGGAGGTTTTTGGCGACCGAGAGCCACATTGACTGGAATGTTGCTGTCGATCCGGTAAAGTGCAGGCCGGCAAAATAAGGATTGGAGAAAGCACCATTCCCGATTACGCTGCCCGGGCCGGGGATAAAGTTAATGACTCCGTCAGGCAAGCCGGCTTCTTGAAGCACCTGTATTACTTGATAAGAAGAATAAACCGCTGTAGAAGCAGGCTTCCATAGCACCACATTGCCGGCAATGGCAGCGCTGGTGGGCAGATTGCCTGCGATCGAAGTAAAGTTAAACGGTGTCACTGCCAGTATGAAACCTTCCAAAGCTCTGTATTCCATACGGTTCCAGGCACCACGGGCCGAAATAGGCTGTTCGGTGTAAATCTCATTCATAAAATAGGTATTGAAACGCAGCATATCGGCCAATTCACAGACGACATCAATTTCTGATTGATGAGCGGTTTTGCTCTGGCACAGCATTGTGCCGGCATTCATGATGCTGCGGCGCGGGCCGGCAATAATCTCGGCGGCCTTAAGAAAGATAGCAGCACGATGCTCCCACGGCATAGATTCCCATTCCTTGCGAGCGGCTAGAGCAGCCTTGATCGCTTCTTGCACTTCACTCTCGCCAGCCATGTGGAATGTACCGATTACGCAATCTTTGCGATGGGGTATAACGCACTTGGCAGTTCGGCCGGTATATATTTTGCGGCCGCCGATAATTAGAGGTATTTCAACCTCGTTCCTTCCTAACTGGGCAAGTTGCTTCTTAAGTTCTTCGCGTTCCCTGCTTCCAGGCGCATATGACAGCTCTGGTTCGTTGACCGGTTTACTGATATTGAAAATACCATTCGACAATATATCGTCACCTCAGTAGTTTATTGTATTTAGCCTGAGTACGCTTTAAGATGCTTTTTGGCGCCGTCTGGCAGATCAGTGCGGTCTGGTTAAACCTTTGCGTGTACGTGCTGCTGATGGCAGAGTACAGGTGGATCAAAAATGCACACACAAATAGAAAGCCAAGCTAGCACAGTATCTGCATCTGCGCTTAACCCGGCTCGATTTTTAGAAAATTCAAATAGCCCACTCTCCTTTCCAAAAGGGAGGCGCAACTGTTTCCAATTGCACCCTATCGGCTATGACGCCATATCCTTGCGACTGCAGGCGACATAGCTCGGAGAAGGTTTGTCAGTTTTTGTTTTTTTGGTACTCAGGACTATGCAACTTTTCTACGATGATTCGCTGTACCGCGGCTAATATCCTTTACAATTCTGACTGGCGGGTTTGCTCTGGGGTGTCGGACTTGACAGTAAGGCAGGATGAATGTAAAATGTGAGTATCACAAGTTACACAAGTTATACAAGTCATTCACGTAATACATGTAATACAATACGTACTGGTTATACAAGAAGTTTGGATACAACTTGTAGTAAGGGTAAATTGACCACGCCGCAGACTGGAATCGCAACTATCCGCGACAACTAGACCCCCAGTCTAATTTGGGGCAATAATGTCGCCGGACATCAGCGCGCAATGCCATAAATGGGGGTGTTATAAATGGAGAAACCAGATGGAAAATTCATGAGCACTGTTAAAGTGGGGGAGAAAGGGCAAATTGTAATTCCCAAAGGAGCACGGGATATCTTTAATATTAAACCCGGCGACACACTGTTGCTACTTGCCGACAAAGAGCGGGGTATTGCCATTGTGCGCAACGAAGAGTTTATACAATTTGCTAACGCCATTTTCGCAGCACAGGGAAGACCGGAGGAAGTGCAAGAATGAGCGCAATTATCATCACGGATTTGACCAAGAAATATGGTGGGCGCACAGCTGTTGATCAACTGAATATGTCGCTTGAGCAAGGTGAGCTTTGTTCTTTGCTGGGGGTCAATGGGGCCGGGAAGACAACAACCATTAAAATGCTTTGCGGTCTAAGCAAGCCGACCAGCGGCGACGCAATATTGCTTGGCGACAGCATTGTCAGTGATCCGTATGCTGTCAAGAGTAAAATTAATGTCTCACCTCAGGAAACCGCCGTTGCCCCTAACCTGACTGTCAGAGAAAATCTGGAGACTATTGCGCGCTTATACGGCCGCAACAAGAAAGAGGCGGCCGAAAAGGCGGATGCAATGATCCGGCGCTTTGGCATGTTCGAAATTGCCAAGGACAGGGCGAAGACACTCTCCGGAGGCTGGCAAAGGCGGCTCAGTATCGCCATGGCTCTCATTTCTGATCCTCAGATTCTTTTTCTGGATGAACCGACGCTGGGGCTGGATGTCCTGGCCAGGCGCGAATTGTGGGATGTAATCCGCAGTCTGAAAGGCAAAGTGACGATCATCCTGACAACGCATTACCTGGAAGAGGCCGAAGCGCTGTCAGACAGAATTGCCATCATGGCCAAAGGCCGGCTCAAAGCGGTTGGAACTGCACAGGAACTGATGGCTGGCACGCACACGCAAAAATTCGAAGATGCGTTTGTGGCGCTGGCTGCTGAAAGCGGGGCTAATTTATGAAATCATTGGCATTTGCGGCACGCAATCGTAAAGAATTACTCAGGGATCCGCTCAATCTGACTTTCGGCCTTGGTTTTCCCCTGGTTTTGATGCTGTTACTTTCCGCGATTCAGGCAAATGTTCCAGTCAATCTGTTTGAAATTGAAAAACTTGCGCCTGGCCTGGCGGTTTTTGGCCTGTCTTTTATCGCCCTTTTCTCCGGAACTTTAATCGCCAAAGACCGGAGTACATCATTTCTGATGCGTTTATTTGCCTCGCCTCTGTCGGCGTCTGATTTTATCTTGGGATATACCATGCCGCTTTTTCCGATGGCGGTTCTGCAAAGCGTGGTTTGTTTCAGTGCTGCCTTCTTTCTGGGCATGGCCGTGAAAGTCAATGTACTGATCGCACTGCTGACCCTCGTTCCCGCGGCAGTCCTTTTCATTGCTATCGGACTGCTGGCAGGAAGTCTGCTTAACGATAAACAGGTTGGCGGTATCTGCGGCGCATTGCTGACTAATTTGAGTGCCTGGCTGAGCGGCACATGGTTTGATCTGAACCTGGTGGGAGGAGCCTTTAAGACAGTGGCTGACGCACTGCCTTTTGTGCACGCTGTTAATGCCGCCAGTGCTGCTGTTTCAGGCAATTATGCCGCCATCTTCCCGGACCTCTGGTGGGTGATTGGTTACGCAGCAGGCATACTGGCATTAGCCGTCATTGTATTCCGGAGAAAAATGAGCAGCGATGCCATGTAGCTATGAAAGGAATCTAATCGCACAGTACTGAATGATAGTTGTACATTATATTTGTCACAATCGCACAAATTAATTGTGCGATTTGTTTTTTCATGTTATACTTTCCTTGAGGTGATAACAATGGAAAACCAGGAGAAATCTGTTGTGACCGCAACGGAGTTAAAACAGAATTTCGGGAAGTACCTCGCCTTTGTTGAAGAGTTCAATGAAGTGGTAATCACCAAAAATGGAGCCAAGGTGGCCAGATTAACGCCATATATTACGGATTTTGAGCAGTATCTTGCCGTGCGCGAAAGGGCATTGGATTATCAATACGACGGAAAGAAAGTGTCGTACGAGGAGTTCATGCAGATCTATGAAAAGAGCGAGCTAAGAATGGAGTTCATTGATGGGGAAATCTACGTCTTGGGCTCGCCGAGTATTACGCATCAGGAAATCCTCGGCAAATTATATCTCATATTCCACAACTATTTTGACGCTCAGAAGCAATGCAAGGTTGGGCAGTGCAGGGTGTTCCTGGCCCCCTTTGATGTTCATTTTCGCAAGCGGGGCATCAAAGAACCGGATGTCTGTCAGCCGGATTTGCTAGTGATTTGTGATTTAGAGGGAAATGTCAATGACAGGGATCGCTATATGGGGACACCCACTCTGGTCGTCGAGATCCTTTCTAAAAGCACCCGTGCTAAGGACATGATCAAAAAACTCAACACCTATCGCCTGTCCGGAGTGCAGGAATACTGGATCATTGATCCAAAGAAGCAAAACATTATTGTCTATCGCCTGGATGACTGCGAAATCGAGGATTACCGGATTTATGAAGCGGGCCCGCCGGATCAATCGAGTCGACCGGGTCAATCGGGCCAACCGGGCCGAACCGCTCAGTCGTTGTTTTTTGCAGGCTTGGAAGTAGCTGTGGCCGAATTATTCAGCACTCGGTAGCTTGTAACACCAATGCGATCGTATTTCACGGATCGCCGCCTAATTAGCATCATCCGCCGTCTTATCCTTCCGCTCCTGGATCATCTTCACATAAAGCAACAATTCTTTGCGGGAGCTAACATTCAGCTTATTGTAGATTCGTTTGTTATGAGTCTTAATGGTGTTAATGGAGATGCACAGCTTTTCGGTGATCTCTTTAGCCGTGTACCCCTGTAAATAAAGGTCGAATACGCTTCGCTCTGCTGGAGAAAGGGTTTTGACGTTTTTGACAAAGCTCTGAACCAAGGGGGATATTTGCGCCATTTCTTCCGTCTGGACTACAAGGGCGTCCGATTCGTCTTGCGTTGCTAAAAAAGCCATTAGGTCGTCGATTTCCTGGATGTTGGTTTTTTTATGATGTGTGACCTTGCCGGTTTTTACCTTTCGTAAAGCATCGACCACCGGTGCCACGTGTCTACGGCTGAGTAATGCCGCCGCTCCTACGCCGAAAATGAACAATGCCAGAAGTAAAATCTGTATCGGACGATTCTGCCGGATAAACTTGATCGCCAAATCCTGATTCGGTATCAAAACAGCCAAGGCCCACTGATTGCCAGAAAACGCAGATCCTTTCGGGTACAGATTAATATCTTGATGTAAGCCGGAATAAAGGATCCCTTCCCGAGACTCATAGCTGGCGATACCTTCTACTGGATTCTTAATGGATAAGAAACCATCATCGCCGGAAGGCGCGGCGGCAAAATGACCGGCGTATAATGCTCTGGATGCGTCAAGGGTATTATCCACCAGGGGGGCCAGCATGGTGAAGGCTCGTATGTAGGGCGAACTGGCGGGGGTATATTGTAGCTTAAAGAGCATCGCGCTGACTTCAAACCCACAAACGCCAATAATTGTCCCGTTCGAGGCAATGAGTGGCGCACATAATAACATGGCTTTATTATAGCAGTCTGTCATCAGGCAACCGGGATCCCAGTAGTATAAACGCGACAGGGGCAGATCACTTTCCGTTGCGCCATTAATTGTAGTAAAGAAAAAATCACCGGGCTGGACACTGAACTCCATTTGCCATTGTGGTAATAAATCAAGGTCTTCTTGTCTCGCGATTGAAATGGGTCCCTTTAAAAGGCGGATCGTGGGAAAAGTGATGTTGATGACGTTTGGTTCCATATTCTTCAGAAACAGCCCGGCGCGTGAACTCTCCGCAGTAATTAACGCCGGGTTGACAGTAGCGTTCAAGGTCAGGAAAACCCCGCTGCTTTTGTTTTTTTCGAGAGCCGCCTTTAACAGCCCCACCGTTTGACCAAGGAGAGGCTCCAGGTATTGAGGGTTGTTTTTCAGGTCAGCAGGATCTAGGCCAAAGTTATCTAGCGTTATTTCAATCTGCTTTGACAATCGTTCCGCCAACAAGACACCTTCTATAGAAAGAACACCATACTCCTGCTCCACACTTTGCGCAGCATGCCCCAACTCATTCTGTAAAAAAACCCGAAACTTATTGCGTTCAACAGAAAAAACTCCGGTAGAAAACAGAATCAATAATAGCCCTGACATCACGGCAATCAGAAAGAAAAGGAAAAACACAAATGACCGCCTTTGCAGGGAAGGTCCAACCTTTCCTAATAGCTGCACTCTAGTAAGCACTTTTCCAAAAGAGTTTGCAGGTTTAGCCATTTTTGCGTTCCATTTCTCTCCTCATCTTTCTCAAAAACCGATAAAGGTACGATAAAGGTTCTCACTAATAATCGAAGCCTCTTGGTTTTCCCGCAAAACAATTGCTCTTCCTTCCAGAGCAGCTTGCTTGAACTTTGTTTCATATGCCTTACTCAATTCGTCCAGACTGTCATAGTTCGGCGGAATCAGGAAAGCATATTCCGCATACATCTGCATGACCGTTTTCAGCAGCTCTTTGATATTTGTGTTTTCTACCCTGGCAATCTCCTGCTCCATGAATTTCTCAAAGGCCGCCTTTGTTACCGGCAAATAACCGGTGGAAGAAACGAAACGCATATTTTGCCTGGGCTGGACAAGCCATTTTAAAAATAAGGTGGCGGCGTATTCCTTCTCTGGCGTAGACCGGGCCACACACAAACCTCCACCCCTCTGTATGGCAACTTTCTTACCTCCGGCGAAAACTGGATAGGGTAAGGTACTGAAAGCCACCGCCTCCGTAGTATTATCCGGATATGTAATGCGATCGCCATAAAACAGAATCCCTGCCGTTGATCCGATTGAGCAGATTATCTCGCCGGTCCTCATGAGATCCGAAGAATAGCTGCCTGTGATCGCATAACCGCCTGTAAGTGCCGGCAAAATGGTAGCATCCCAGATTTGCCGATAATCCTCCGAAACCGTGTTCAAGTGATCGGGAGTGACAAATTCTCCTCCGAGTTGTGCAATACCAACCTGCGCCATGTTAAACCAGGAGTCAGCAGTAAAAAAGGCTTTGCCATCATCCGCCACGTGGGGAGTAAGAGAGTCTGTCCATTCATAATACTTGACTGCGGCCTGAGCAATCCCTTCGAAAGTGGCCAGGCTGTCCATAGTAATACCGGTAGCCGTACTGAATCGCTCAAACAAAGTCTGATTGAGGAAAAGAACCTCGGTGGACTTGGCAATCGGGAATACGTAAAGCTTACCATCGTAGAGTCTGCCTTCTTCAATAAACTGCGGCAAGTAAACTTTCATTTCCCGGTCTGTAAAATGATCATCCAGAGGTACTATTAAACCATGTCTGGATAAGAATAGAGCGGTTTTGGGATACGCTGTCACCAGGTCTGGCATTGCGGGAGCACCCGGATCCCCCGCAGCGATCATAAAGAGTTTTTCCTGAATATCTCTGGAGGCCGAGACAGAAGTAACACTGACAATGATGCCCTTTTGCTTTCCTATAGAGCTATTGAATTCCTCAATCAGCTCATCCATGGCGCTTTGCATCTGGCCACCATAATTATGCCACATGGTGATCGTTACCGGGTTTTTCGGATCAAGTTTTCCATTTCCGCATCCGGCAATAGAAAGAAGCATGATTAGGCCAAATAGTATCTGAATCAGTTTCTTGCTCATCCCAAAAATCATCCTTTTTTACTGCGAATCACCCTCGGGGTGATGAAAATTACCAAGGAAAATAGTATAGTATAGTTAAGAAAAATAATATAGTGTTTGCATGAAAAGCTCATCTGCAATTCCAGCAATAGGGTATATTTCTAATCACTTCTACGTCAGTATCTCTATTACCTCTTGTCTGTCTGTCAGTTAAATCAGTTAAACTTGAGGAGGATAAGTATGAGAAAACTTTCTGTTATTCTAGCCCTGTTCATCGCAGCGATTTCTGTTTTATCCGGTTGCAGTGGTGTTTCAGCTGTCACTGGCACTGTCCGGGGAACACAGACAAACACAGTAATTGCTGGTGCAATCGTCACCGCGACCGGGGAAAATACTTATACTACCGTTACCGAAATTGACGGAACATATCGGTTGATGCTTCCTCCAGGGACGTATAGCATCACCGCCGCCCATGAGTCTTTCAACAACGCCACTGCATCCATTACCGTATCCGATCAGCCGGTGACCAAGGATCTCACGCTGACAACCGGGGCACAAACACAGATGGCCTTCCCGGAAACGTTTCATTATGAATACTATATGCAGACAAGTCCATATGGAACAGGCGCACGAGTCGCTAAAGGTTCAGAAAGACCAGAAAGCGTTTTGACAAATCTCAATACTCTAACCCAACACAGCGCTCCGGAAGGATATTGCTACTACCTGAGTCTCTATGCGTATTTCGCATTAACTGAATCCATTTCGTATTCGGGACTCCGGGTATATACATCGCACTCGGCTGATGGACCTTTTGTTTTAATCGGCACCAGCCCGCCAAACTACACTCCGAGCGGTGCCGTCCGGTTTTGGGGAAATTTTTATAGCCCGACGCTTCTTGACGATACCCAATGCTATTTTGCAATGCAGCTTTATGGCCCGGATGGCGAAACCCCTCTGACTGAGTCGACGTTATTGCCACCGCTCGCCCCCTTGACACTGACTGCTCCAGCCCATCAATCAGAACACACCAGTGACGTTACGCTGGAATGGAGCGCTATGCCTGAATGCGATTCGGGGTATAACGTGAGCATATCCCTAGATACTTCGGGTCCCATGGGTGAATCATGGATGTATGTCAAGAGCTATTATCCATCTGAGAACAGTCAAATCGTCTCCGGCCTTGATCCGGGAAGGTACGCCTGGTCCGTCAGGGGAATAGATAACTCATATGACGGTGAGCGTCAAACCATTTCAGCCTATAGAATATTTGTTATTAAATCTTCCCCTACACCGTAACGAATCAAATTTCCGAAATCAATTCGTCACTTAATTAAGGATGGAGGATTTAGAATGCGAAAGCTATTTGTGGCTCTGTTGATCGGAGCATTATGCGCTGTAGTCGGATGCAGCGGCAGCCAAGTTGCAGTAAGCGGTACGGTAAGGGGGATGCAGGAGAATACCGTTATTGTCGGTGCAAAAATAACGGCAGTTGGAAAAGACACGCATACAACTGTTACAGGACCGGACGGAACATACAAGTTAATGCTGACTCCCGGTACTTATGAGTTTACCGTGACCTACCCTACATTCACCCCAGCATCCGCCACTGTTCCCGTAAAGGAAGAGCCGATTACCAAGGACTTCAGTTTATCAACGGGATTAAAAACAACAATGGATTTTCCAGAGCAATTCCAATGTAATTTCACTATTTCAACTCGTCCCAATGCTTCGGGAGCTCGTTCTTTGGTAACTCGTGACGGCCACGCCACAGCTTTGGAGTTTGGGGCCGCCAAAAATACAAATGGCGACGCTCCTGAAGGATACAGCTATGAATTGGAAATTTACGCCAGTATTTTATTCACTGCTCCGGGATCTTATCAGGGCTACCGGTTATATAGTTCTCCTTCTGCCGATGGTCCCTTTATTTTAGTTAACACCGGCGATGTCTACTGTAGTAATAAATCGGCCACTTTTGGGTGCAATTTTTCCGATCCGCATTATTTTAGTGCTGATGGATGCTATTATGCCTTCCAACTCTATGCCGAGGAGGGTGAAACACCCTTGACTGAGCCGGTGCAATTGGTGCCGCTGGAACCACTAACTCTGATCGCTCCGGCTAATAATGCCGAGCTGACCGTAAACAGCGTTACTCTGGAATGGAACCCAGTAGCAGAATGTAATGGGTATGGGATGGATATTTATAGGAAGACGGATTCTGAATATAACCCATGGGTTCTTTTTGATCATGCTATTGCTCTACCTGTTCCAGAAGCCGTTTTTTCCGATCTTCCCCAAGGAAAGTACTGCTGGTATGTTTGGGGGAGTAAGAACACGAGCACCAATGTTGGGTTCGCTACACAGTATACTTATTCTGCCTACCGGTTTTTTTCAGTGGAATAAAGTGATTAGTAGATCCACTTCGTCAGTTCCCTCTTGAGCAGTTTTGCCGCCTTGAAATCAAGTAAGGCGGCAAAACTGTTTTATTTATAGCATTATTGGGTTGAAAATATGCTCCCGCGCGTGTGGATATATGTAAAAGAATTTCAGATGACCAGTGGACACATCCGATTTTTTACAATCGAATGATCTGCAAACCTGTAAGCAGGAACATTTTCGGCCGCGAGGGCGAAAAAAGCGTTTGAGTGTTTCCGGCCGTTGGCGGGAAGGAGTGCTTCAGAGCGTCGGCGGGAAGGAGTGTTTCGGGGCGCGGTAGAATATAGAAATAATATAAATACGAACCGAAGGCGAACCGAAAACCAATCGAAGGCAGGGTCGGTCATGAATGAAAAGCCAGTTGCAGGAGAAGGCTCCAGCCCCGGCGCAAACAGCGGAACGGGCCCGCAGCCAGGCACAGGCACTGAAACGGGCCCGCAGCAAGTCAACAATGACATGACCCGGGGCAATGTTTTCAGGACATTGCTTTCCTTCGCCATTCCCCTGATCATAACCGGTCTGTTACAGCAAATGTACTACATCGCCGACTCGGTGATCGTAGGGAACCTGCTAGGCGAGGAAGCCTTGGCGGCTGTTGGCGTAAATACGCCAATTTTGAATGTGTTCATTTTTATCATTACTGGGCTTGTTTCTGGCTACACCATATTGCTTTCCCACTTTTATGGCGCCAGGGAATATCAGAAGATCGCCCGGTTATCAAACACTTTTTTAATGATTACCCTGGTATTGGCGGGTGTTATCGCGATACTGGGGTTTTTTCTTAAGCAGAACATTCTGGCGTTGCTTAACACGCCAGCGGAAATTCTGAAGCCAGCCGGTGATTATCTGGCAATCGTCTTCTGCGGACTCCCGCTCATGGTGCTTTATAATTTATTCGGTTCCATGCTTCGATCCATTGGCGACAGCAAGACTCCGCTGTTTGCGATTGTTCTGTCGACCGCAATCAATATTCTTCTGGACCTGACTTTTATTGGTGTGCTTAATTGGGGCATTAGAGGCGCAGCCATTGCCACGATAATATCACAGGCAGTCTCGTGCCTTTACTTGTTCCTGTCGATCTATCGCGATCATCCGTTTTTCATGATCATCTTTCGCAAAGATCAGTGGGATTGGAGGCTCTTCTGCGAAGGCTTCAGGCTTGGTTTACCCCGGGTGCTGCAATCCAGTGTAGCTTCGATCGGTTCAGTACTACTGCAAAACATTATGAACTCTTTTGGCGTTAACGTGGTAACTGCAATAGTCACGGCCTATAGGATCGATTCTTTGACGATTTTGCCAGTGCTCAATATGTCGGCTGCGATATCGATTTTTACCGGCCAAAACATCGGCGCTCATAATATGGAGCGGGCGAAAGAGGGACTGCGTAAAGGAATCACGATCATATTGATTGTATCGGTCGCCATTACAACCTTTGTTGTGCTGGCTGGCCGCATACTAATGAAGGCCTTTGGTGTTTCAGATGAGATAGCTGCGCTAGGCCAGCACTTTTTCAGAATTTGCGCCATCTTTTATCCGGTACTGGGACTGCAACAGGCCTATCTCGGCTTTTTGCAGGGTAACAAGGATGTAGTCTTCGCGGCGGTTGCTGGCTTGCTGATGCTGGCTGTCCGTGTGGCTATGTCTTATTTGCTGGCCGGGTTCGGCCTGCCTGGAATAGAGGTCATCGCTCTCAGCGAAATGGCAGGGTGGACTTTGGGTACAGTGATTTGCTTCGTGAGATATCGCCGCAAGGAATGGTCTTACCGGAACCCGGCCAATGGCGGTGATGAAAAGCAAGAGTATATGGCGGGGTAGTCAATTTTCTACTCCGCGTACCGTTCGCGAGTGCGCATTTTAGAACTAGCGGTTTGCAGTTTGCCGACTTTGTCTAGCCACTTAATGGTATCCGAAATTGTCTCCCTAAAAGGACGTACCTTGTAGCCCAGTTCGCGCTGGGCTTTTTCGCTTGAAAAAACGGAGTTGCTGGTGATGGCATATAGCGCATATCTGTTGAAGATTGGGCGCTTCTTTTTCACTTTATAGTACACACCGTAAAAAGGCAGTGCGATCCTGGCGACCCATGGCGGAACCATGCACTTGACCAGTCGCCCGCCGTTTATTTCGTGAACCAGTTGCAGCATTTCCTTAATTGATATATAGCGATTGCCCATGATGTATCCTTCGCCTTTGCGCCCCAGTTCGCATGCTGTCACGATCCCCTCGGCGACATCACGCACATCCGCGAAATCATAGCCGCCTTGAATGCCGACCGGCAGCTTGCTATTGGCGCAATCGATTAGCAGTTGCGAGGCATAGCCGGCAAAATCTCCAGGGCCACACATACCGGTGGGGAAGATGATGACAGCGTCCAAGTTCCGTTCCCTGACCGCATCCATAACAATCTGAGATGCTTCCGCTTTAGTCTTGCCATAAAAGCCGACGATCGCATCCGGGTCAAAGGAAGATATTTCAGTAATCGTCTGACCTTTAGGCAGCTCTGGGATGGCATGCACCGAGCTAATATAAACGAGCCTTCGCACGCGGGCATGCAGGCATTGCTCAACAATGTTGCGTGTGCCGCAAACATTGACATCATAAACTTTGCTCGAGTAACCCCATTCGGTCGACACGATTCCCGCCGCATGAACGACGATTACTTCAGCATCGGCCGGTACCGCGAAAAAGCGCTGCAAATCATCAACGTTCAGGACATCGCCTTCGCAGAGCTCAACTTCTTTTGGGAGATACTTGGCAGTCGGATCCCCGGGCAGTACCAGCCCGCGTACATCCTGGCCATGTGATAGAAGCGATCGGACAATATTACTGCCAAGGCTTCCGGCGGCCCCGGTTACGAGATATTTGACTGTCATTTGACACTCCCCGCTTTCACTAAGATACTGTGGCGCTGCAAGCGCATTTCCGTCGCTCAAATAATAGACGCTGTGTTGAGTTTCCTACACAAGTACAGTATAATTACAATATGTTGATTAATACAACCGCCAGATCATCCGGATTTGACTAATTGACAACATGCAGTTGCAGAGTGTGGGAGAAAACACAAAAACCGATAAATTGATTTCTTGGGAGGGTGAAAAGGGGGACATGGCTGCAACAGACAGGCGCGTAAAGTATACAAAAATGGTCTTGCGCGAAAGCCTCATTAAACTACTACGTGAAAAACCGATTGCGCGCATTACCATTAAAGAGTTGTGCGAGCACGCTGACATCAATCGTACGACCTTTTATGCACACTATTCTGATCAGTTTGATCTGCTGATCAAGATTCAGGATGAGTTCATTGCCGACATTAATTCCTACCTTGACAAATTTGCCCTTGAAGCTGGTGAGACCGGCATATTCCAGATGCTGTGCAAGATTTTTGAATACATTGATCAGAATGATGAACTGTGCCGTGTTTTGCTTGGCAACAATGGCATTGTTGACTTTCAGACCAAAGTCATGCAGATTGTCAGTAAGAGGATTGTCCTGGAATGGCGCAAGAAGCAGAAGGTGGATGAAACCACTGCCGAATACATCTACACTTATGTGGCTACCGGCAGCATCGGTGTAATCCGCAAATGGCTGCAGGATCCCAATCCCAAACCGCCACGGGAAATGGCATATTTCGTGGTGAGCCTGGTCAATAAGGGGATTGAGCATTTTATCATGTAATTTATCAAGGAAATAACTAGCTTCCCGTCTGTGCGTGTCATTTCGAGCTGATAGACAGAAGGTGATTAAACTGGCTACCAGTATTATGGTTGTTGATGATGAGCAGGCCATTGCGGACTTAGTCGCAGTCTATTTACAGAATGAAGACTACAACGTTTTTAAGTTCTATAATGGTCAGGAAGCACTGCAATGCGCTGAAAACTGCAAAATAGATCTCGCTATTTTGGACGTCATGCTTCCGGACATTGATGGTTTTTCGATCTGCCGGCGTCTTAGGGAAAAGCATAACTTCCCGATTATTATGCTGACCGCCCGGGAGGAAGAGATTAATAAGATCACCGGTCTTACTATAGGAGCGGACGATTATATCACCAAACCGTTTCATCCGCTGGAACTGGTTGCCCGTGTCAAGGCACAGTTGCGTAGATATACCCGCATAATACTACGGAGCAGGCTCAGTCTCAGGAAGAGCGGTTGATCATGCTGAGAGGTCTGGTACTAAACAAAGATACTTATGAATGTACCCTTAACGGGAAAAATCTTGCCCTTACTCCTACGGAGTTTGCCATCCTATGGGAATTGTGTGCACATCGGGGGCGGGTAGTCAGCTCTGAAGAGCTGTTTCATGCCGTATGGGGCGAGAAATACTTCAGCAGCAGCAATAATACAGTTATGGTGCATATTCGGCATTTGCGCGAAAAGATGAAGGATTCTGCGGAGCATCCGAAATATATCAAGACGGTTTGGGGGGTCGGCTATAAAATTGAAAACTGACTTCTCCCGATTTAAAAGACGTATCCTGTTATCTATTATCATGATCATGGCCATCGCGATCATAATAGCCATCCTGATCAAAGTCCTCCTGATTGACGGAATTTTGGAGGAGCCTTTTGCGCGCTTCTATGTGGGCTTTTGTCAAAATGTCCTGGGGCTAAGTTATGAATCCGCCCAAGCCTCCTATTTCTGGTTGTTTCAGCGTAACAAAGCGCTTTTTGAGCTGATCGGGTTTGCAGTTATATTGTTGATTTGCTTGTATTTTGGTTTGTCTCGTTTCATCCGCTATTTTATTGAGATCGCGGGTGGGCTGGATTGTCTGGTGGCAGAAACAGAAGGCGAAATACTGCTTTCCCCGGAAATGGATTTCATGACGCAAAAGCTAAATAAGATTAAAGATATTCTGGAAAAGCGGCAGCGTGATGCCAGGGAGGCCGAGCAACGCAAAAACGACCTGGTGGTTTATCTGGCACATGATATTAAGACCCCTCTAACTTCGGTAATTGGCTATCTGAGTCTTCTGGAGGAAGTACCGGACCTGCCGCAGCAGCAGCGCGTAAAGTATGTCTCAATCACACTCGAAAAAGCTTATCGGTTGGAGCAGTTGATTAACGAGTTCTTTGAAATTACGCGGTTTAACTTGCAGACGATTGTATTAAACAAGGAATCGATCAATTTGCCATTTATGTTGCACCAAATGGCTGATGAGTTTTACCCGATGCTGTCGTCACAGAAAAAACAAGTTGTTGTAAGTGCTCCAGAAGGGCTCACTTTACTGGCACGCGGTACGGCTGTGATCTCAGGCAGTTTCACCGGGTTCGCAAATGAGCGGAGCGAGCGGAACTGAGACGAAGCGATACGGTGATACTGTGCAAGAAGAGCCTTCTCTTGACAAAGAGGAGGCTTCATTTTATAATAACAATTAAGCAAACGTTTAATCGTAAAATCAATAATCCACATGGAGGAGGTGATTATCAAATGTCGGACAAGAACCCGGACCTTTGCGATAGTTTCTGTCCTACTGAAGGAGTTGATGTCGCGGATTTGCGCGAGAAGGCTCTGGAAGTGGCGGGGCTATCGGAAATCTTCAAAGTACTCGGAGACGAAACCCGCACCAAGATTCTCTATCTACTGGCACAGCGGCCGCTTTGCGTATGTGACTTGGCTTCGATTCTAGAAATGACGCTGCCGGCAGTGTCGCACCACCTGCGTCTGCTGAAAGCGCTGCGCCTGGTCAAATACACGCGCGAAGGCAAAATGGTATATTATGCACTGGACGATGATCACATTCTCAACTTAATCCGGGAAGCCCAGGCGCACTTTGCGGAGGAGCGCTAGGGCAGGACAAAGGAAAGAAGGCTGCATACATGCGCTATATTCTGGAAGGCCTGGACTGCGCCAACTGTGCTGCCAAGATTGAAAAGGGGCTACAGGCAATCTCCGGGCTTGAATCAGTCACAGTAAACTTCGCCGCTAAGAGCATCGAGCTGTCTCCTGCACAAGTAGCGGCTGCCCAAGAAGTAATCACCCGCATAGAACCTGACGTAACGCTGCGACTCGAACGTAGCGCTGCCTCCGAAAAGCCATCTTATTATGCACTCATTATTTCGGGAGTTTTATTTCTCATTGGTCTTATTTTTAATGATTATTTACATCAGACGCCGTATTCCTGGCTGGAGTACGCAGTTCTTCTGACTGCCTACGTCCTGGTGGGCGCTAAGGTTAATGTGCGCGCTTTCAGGCAGATCCTGCACGGCCAAGTCTTTGATGAGCATTTTCTGATGACTATCGCCACCTATGGCGCGATCGCGATTCACGAGCTGCCAGAGGCTGTCGGGGTAATGTTGTTTTACGAAATCGGAGAACTCCTTCAAAAGAAAGCGGTCGATCATTCGCGACGTTCAATCCAGGCCTTGCTGGAAGTTCAACCGGAATACGCCAACCTAAAAATCGATGGAAGCACGCGAAAAGTCAGGCCTCAGGAAGTAGCGGTCGGACAGCATATTGTTGTTAAGCCAGGCGAGCGCGTGCCACTGGATGGCGAGGTTGTCGAGGGGGCCACCTTTGTTGATACCTCCGCCCTAACCGGAGAGTCTGTCCCGCGCAAAGTAGAACCGGGTCAGGAAATAATGGCCGGAATGGTGAACGGGCAAGGGTTGATTACGGTGAGAGTCACCAGGCGGTATGCTGATTCCTCGATCGCCCGCATTCTGGAGCTGGTCGAAAAGGCTGCGGAAAGGAAAGCTCCGACAGAGAACTTCATATCTGCCTTTGCCCGCTACTATACGCCGGTAGTGGTCGGTGCCGCCGTCTTGATCGCTGTGCTGCCGCCACTTATTGTTCCGGGTGCGACCTTTGGCGAATGGATATATCGTGCTTTGGTGCTGCTGGTAATCTCATGTCCCTGTGCCCTGATGGTTTCAATACCACTGGGCTACTTTGGCGGCCTTGGCGGCGCATCACGCCATGGTATTTTGATCAAAGGAGCCAATCATCTGGATGCTTTGGCTAAAACGCATACGGTTGTTTTTGATAAGACCGGAACTCTGACCAAGGGCGTTTTCAAGGTAACCGGAATCCATGTGCGTAATGGTTATTCTGAGGAGCAACTGCTGGCGGCAGCTGCGGAAGCGGAAACCTTTTCTAACCATCCGATTGCTCAATCGCTGAAAGAGGCCTATGGGCAGGAGGTAGCTCCGGAACGCGTCCGAGACTATCAGGAAATTCCCGCCCATGGGATTAGCGCATTAGTTGACGGACACAGGGTTTTAGCTGGCAATGATCGTCTGATGCACCGAGAAGGCATTGCTCATGAGGACTGCGATGCTCCTGGTACCAGCGTCTATGTGGCTATCGACGGCAAATACGCCGGATACATAGTCATTTCTGATGAGATTCGGGAGGATGCTGCGGAGGCCATTGCCAAACTGAAAGCTCTGGGAGTGCATAAAACCGTGATGCTCACCGGGGATGAGCAAAGTGTGGCGCGCCGCGTAGCAGATGAGCTAGGCCTGGATGAGTATCATGCGGAACTGCTGCCGGAAGGTAAGGTTGCTGAAGTTGAGGAGTTACTGGCGCAGATTACACATCCCAAAAAGCAGAAGCTGGTGTTTGTAGGGGATGGGGTCAACGATGCGCCCGTCATCACCAGAGCGGATTTGGGAGTGGCGATGGGTGGTTTGGGAAGTGATGCCGCGATCGAGGCCGCCGATGTGGTTTTAATGGAAGATGCCCCGGCCAAATTGCCACAGGCGATTGCTATTGCGCGGCGCACTAATCGCATTGTGTGGCAGAACATTATCATGGCGCTGGCCGTGAAAGGTTTCTTCATCTTCTTGGGATCAATAGGGGTGGCGAGCGTCTGGGAAGCCGTGTTCGCGGATGTTGGCGTGACTTTGCTGGCCGTCTTTAATGCCACGCGTACCTTGCGGCAGTAAATAGGCAGGAAATGAAACGACAAAAATGAAAAGATGCAGATGAAACGACAAAAATGAAAAGGCACAGATGAAAAGAACCAGCAGGCATTCTCGCTCTCGCGTCTTGTTTTTTCGTATCCGCGCTTATAGCCCGGTGGCAGCTTCAACCTGAATATTCACGCCATCGCTGGTGAAGACAATATCACCATGGAGGTCTGTGCGGTAAACCGGAATGTTATTGGCATTGAGGCGCCTGATGACGCTTTTGCTACAGCGGCCAAGAGGCCGTTCTTTGCCAGCGCAGGAGATTACCGCGTACTTTGGCTGTACATTGTCGAGAAACTCCTGAGAGCTGGAAGTATAGAGGCCGTGATGCCCGATTTTGATTACATCAGCACTTAAATCGGCACCGGAAGCCAGAATACTTTTTTCTTCTGTGATCTCGGTGTCACCCATAAACAAAAATGAAGTTTCGCCATAGGTGATCTTGGCTACGATGCTGTTGTCATTGATGTGGAAATTATTGAGCGTTACCGGACCGACCAGTTGGACTGTGATGCCAGGGCTGAGTTCAAACGAATCACCGGCGCGTCCCTGTACTATGGGGACACCTTTGGATGTGGCATATTTCCTGTATTCGCGAATTTCTCTGCGGTCAATAGGTGCCATTGGTTCGATGATGCGATTTACCGCAAAGGTCTCGAGGAAAGCATAAATACCACCCATATGATCATTGTGAGGATGCGTGACTATCATATGTTCGATTTCTTTGATACCGAGTCGATAAAGATAACGCGCTACTACGGGGGCTTGCTCCACGCGGCCGACATCAATCATAATCTCTTGACCTTGTGGGGCCTGAATCAAGATGGCATCGCCGTGGCTAACATTGATGACGTGTACCTTGAGCAGTTCACTTAGCTCGTTTGCGGTCGTGTTGTCAGCCAGCGTGACGGCTGACGTAAAGAGCGCGACGATTAACACTGTCAAGAACAGCACGCGTTTCATACGGGCACCCCTTTTCTTTTGTATTGAATATATGTGTTGAATATACCACAGATATGTAATTAAGTTAAGTATCGGCAGAAGTAGAAAAAAAGCGAACGGATAAGGGCAGACGTGCTTGTCTGCCCTCGTATCCTTATTTGGATATGTCAATCAATTCAATTACGATTAAAGAATCAGGCCAAATACCAGTTTTGCAATCAGGGCACATAGCCATGCGACTCCGCACTGCGCAATTATCACGGCAGCAGTCTTTGCCCGGGATCCAAGTTCGCGGCGCACGGCGGCAATAGCGGCCACGCACGGCGTATAGAGCAGGGTGAATACGAGAAATCCGATGGCAGTAGCCGGGGTGAATAATTGTCCGAGTACAGTGCCAAGTTGCTCGACACCTGTATTCATTAAGACTCCTAAGGTACTGACAACTGCCTCTTTGGCAATCAGACCACTAATCAAGGAAGTGGTAATACGCCAATCCGCCAATCCAAGCGGTGCGAACAAGGGAGTGATCAGTCTGCCGCCCAGGGCCAATAGGCTGTCGCTACTGTCCGCAACCGGGTTCAGTCTGATGTCAAAGGTTTGTAGCATCCAGACGACGATTGTGGCCATAAGGATTACCGTAAAAGCGCGGTGCATAAAGTCGCGGGCCCTTTCCCACATGAGGAGCAGTACGCTCTTCATGGAAGGGAAGCGGTAATTGGGCAGCTCCAGGACAAATGGAACAGGTTGGCCCCGGAAAGCTGTCCTACCAAGCAACCAGATGATGAGAATGCCAAGCGCAGCGCCGCCCACATATAAGCCCATCATCACCAGTGCCCGATGCGTGGAAAAGAATGCGGATGCAAATACGGCATAAATCGGTATTTTCGCCGAGCAGCTCATAAATGGCACCAGTAGAATTGACAGCTTGCGGTCGCGTTCGGAAGGAAGCGTCCGGGTAGCCATAATCGCAGGTACTGAGCAGCCAAATCCCAGCAGCATTGGGACAATACTGCGGCCAGACAGACCAATCTTGCGCAGCAGTTTATCCATGACAAATACGACACGCGCGATGTAGCCGGTATCTTCAAGGATCGAAAGGAAAAAGAACAAGGTTACAATGATGGGCAAGAAACTTAAGACACTGCCAACCCCGGCGAAAATGCCGTCGATGATCAGGCTCTGTACCAGGGGATTCAACCCGTAAGCAGTGAGTGCGTTGTCAACCACTGTTGTAAGCCAATCGATTCCAGCAGCCAGCAAATCACTCAGATAAGCACCGATTACATTAAAGGTCAGCATAAAGACGGCCAACATGATCAATAAGAAGATCGGAATACCCAGATACTTGTTGGTCATGATTTTATCAATGCGCACGCTGCGGAGATATTCTTTGCTTTCATTACTGCGCTTGACGGTGGCGCGGCTGACCGATTCAATGAAGTTGTAGCGCATTTCGGCGATGGCAGCATTACGGTCCAAGCCGAGTTCCGTTTCCATCTCCACAATGATGTGTTCAATCGATTCCAGTTCGTTTTGATTGAGCGCCAACCGCGATGCAATCGCCGGGTCGTTTTCAATCATTTTGATGGCGGCAAAACGCGTAGGAATATCAGCCTGTTCGGCATGATCTTCAATTAGGTGCGCCACGGCGTGAATGCAGCGGTGAATTGGCCCCGGCGGACAATAATCGATTTGCCGGGGAAGGGCTTTCGTTTCCGCAGTTTTGGCAGTGATCTGCATCAACTCGGCGATTCCTTCGTTTTTAATAGCGCTGATGGGAACGACCGGGATACCCAGCAAGGCTGACATTTTGGCGATATCTACCGAGCCGCCATTATTGCGCAACTCATCCATCATGTTAAGCGCCAAGACCATAGGGATGCGCATTTCCAAAAGCTGCAGGGTTAAATACAGGTTTCTTTCGATATTGGTAACATCAACAATATTAATGATTGCGTCCGGTTTCTCATTAAGTATAAAATCGCGGGTTACAATTTCTTCACTGGTATACGGCCGCAGCGAATAGATGCCAGGTAAGTCCACGACCTCGATGCCCATTTTCCCTTTGACAGGTCCAATTTTCTGCTCAACGGTGACTCCGGGGAAGTTGCCAACCCTCTGTTTGGCGCCGGTCAGCTGGTTAAACAGAGCCGTTTTGCCGCAGTTTTGATTGCCTACCAAACCAATAATCATTTATACCACCGCCTTAAGGGAGTCGACTTCGGTCTCAACTACGATCATGCGGGCATCTTCCTTGCGGATGGTCATTTCATAACCACGCAGGTTTATCACAATGGGATCACCCAACGGGGCAACTTTTTTAACCTGAACTTGTGTTCTCGGGATTAAACCCATATCAAGCAGGCGGCACCGCAGAGCGCCATTTCCTCCAACAGTAATAATCCGGGCTGGTACACCTAGGGGCAGAAGATCCAGAGTCATTGTGCTCATAATACTCATCCCTCCTGTCTGAGCATTGCATTAAATGATAATGATTATCAATTTCAATATCAATATAACGCATCTGATCTGAGAATGCAATAGTTATTTTTAGAGGGCGTGGAGGGAGAGGGAAGGGGCAGGGGGTAGGGGGGTAGAATATTGGGGAATCAGGGCGATAAAAGTAGGGCGCCCATTGTCTTCCGTTTTGCCTGGCAAAATTAGGGATAACTGCAAGGAGGATAAACATGGAGCACTATGAAGAGCTATCGTTGTGCGGTCTTTATTGTGATGTCTGCAAGAACTACAAAGCAAATTATAACTGCATGGGATGCAGGAATGAAAAAGAGCCATGCTTAGAATTAAGGAAGTGACGGCCGAAAAGTGGCTTGCAGAACAGAAAGCAGCGCATACTTGTCAATGCGGCAGAAGGAAGACAGGCTCCGCCTCCAAATGCACCGCGTGTCAGAGTCAGGAGTGAGGCACAATGAACGGAGATATGAGCGGAATTATTATTAAGGAAGGTGACATACCTGATACTGCAGAGCTAATGAGTTTGTATAATGATGTCGGGTGGTCGGCCTATACAAATGACAGCACCTGTTTGAAAAAGGCGATCGAGAATTCACTTAAAGTGTTGACTGCCTGGGATGGCAATAAACTGGTCGGCTTGATTCGCGTGGTAGGAGATAATCAAACGATTATCTATATCCAAGATCTGTTGGTGCGGCAAGAATACCAGGGTCGGGGCATTGGCAGCCATTTGCTAAAACGCATTCTTGCTGAGTACCAGGCAATCCGCCAGGTGATCCTGATGACCGAACAGACCGAAGAGACAATCCGGTTTTACGAAAAATGCGGCATGGTGAAGATTTCCGATCATAATTGCATTGCTTTTATGAAGTAGAGATTGGCAGGGAAAAGACAAGCGAAAAACTATAAAGCACTTCCTGCCATTGAAGATCTCCTCAAAGGCACAAGAAAGGCGGTATTGGTATTAGATGCGCAAGCAAATCAAGCCATTCAAACCCTTCTTATGCCTGAGCCTGCTATGCTGTTTCTCGATAATCACTAGTTTTATTAGCATTGCCAGCAGCGAGTATGCCAGCGTTCGTTTGCCGAATAATCTGGAAATTAGCATTCCGGATGATTGGGAAATAACTTCAGAAACGGATCTTGACTTTGCTGCTGTTTGCCATGATGAGGCGGGGGCTCCAACAGCTACGCTGAACGTCAAGCTTTATCCACGTACCGTATTTTCCAACTATTATTCCAGTTTCTTTAAGATTGTTCAACTTAAATCTATGGACTACTTGGCAGAAGATGAAGCAAATGCAGAGGCTGTGGAAAGAGTCTGAGCATCTCTTATCTAAAATCAGAATCAGCAAGGCTTAAGCCAGTAGTGGATCAGATCGTCAATTCGATTAACCTGATAGATTTTGACAGGCTCAAAGATAAGGCAGCCTATGGCGAGGAAGATCCCCAATTGATGACACTCGCAGATCAGCTCGCTTTTATGTATGTGACAGAACTGACTCCTTATATTTTGGTCCTTATGCGCTCGCACTATTTGGCGCAGCAATGGTACTAGTTGCTTTGGTGGCGCCAATTTTGATCAGGTTCGCGATATATCGCAGGCCGATTAAAAGCGTCTGGGTGGCGATTGCGATAGCCGCGGCATTTTTGATCATCAACACTGTCGTAATGAGCTACTTAAGCAAATTAGGCATTATTACGCAGGCTACATTATTGCTGACAGCCCTGACTTCTTATTTGATCCTGAGAAAAGGCCACAAGCAGCTTGTTCAACCCGCATAAATTCCGGGTTCCTGCTATCGGCTCATATTATCCTTCCTCGGCCTGATAGCGTTTACGGCCTTCGCGCAAGAGCAATTGAAAAACGGCAAATAGCACGAACACTGATCCGAATCCCCATATCATTTCTGGCGGCGCAATTCTATTGAGCAATACACGCGTCGGAAATGCGCTGAACAACAACACCGGCACGCAGTAATACAGAAAACGGCGCGCCACCTTTGGGAAAATGGTATCGGGTTTTTCGGCTGCATTCAAAACCTGCATCGCGATGGTGTTTATGGCTTCCGGGCGTACTCCAAATAAGGCCAGGCCGCTAATGATAAAGAATAACAGGCCCATATCTATCGTCGCCGCAATAATTGCGAGTATATATAGCCCCGATATCCTGACACCGCTCAATCTGGCAAACAGAATGATGGCCGCTATTAGAAATGGTGTTGCGCAGACAGCCGGCAAGTTGATATTCAAATAGATATAGTTTTTCAGCAGCGAGCGCGGTTTTAGTGCGTAATACCCAAACTGCCCGGATATCAGAGAATTTCCGAAATCGGACTCGGCCTCCGAAAAAAATATGGCAAAGAGATTATTCACTAACTGGCCGGTAGATCGGTATTTCGAAGAAGGGGAGCGTAATGCCATCTTTCTGGGCGAAGAAGTCACGAAATATCACCGCACCCTGACTACTTATATCAATGTCCTTGCTGAGAATGGTTTTGAGATCATCAAATTAGTAGAGCCCAAGCCGGTTGAGGAGCTCATGGATGAGCCTGGCATGCAGGACGAGCTGCGCCGCCCGATGATGCTGCTGGTGGCAGCAAGAAAAAAGTAATTAAGCGGTAACCGCGAAAGAAAAATTGAAAATGGTCTGGTGATAAATATTATGAATGCACATCTTGGAGAACTGGCTGCACTGGGTACCGCGATCTGTTGGACTTTTAACTCTATGGCATATGAGGCCGCCGGGAAAAAGGTCGGGTCTTTATCTGTAAATTACCTGAGACTCTTTGTGGCTTTCTTTTTATGTAGTGTAAGCGCATTTATTACGAGAGGCTTTCTGTTGCCGACCGATGCGACGGGGCATGTTTGGTTTTGGCTGCTTATTTCGGGTCTGCTGGGCTTTGTATTAGGAGATATCTTTCTGTTCGAGGCCTATGTTCTAATCGGTTCAAGAATTTCACTCCTTATCATGTCCGCTTCTCCGCCATTGGCGGCTTTGCTGGGCTTTCTGATTATGGGGGAAAAAATATCGCTTCTAGGATTGGCAGGCATATTCCTGACCATGGCCGGCATCAGTCTGGTAATACTGACGCGGAACCCCAATGAAAAAAAGATTCATTTCAACCGGCCGGCTAAAGGCATTCTATATGCTTCCCTTGGAGCACTTGGTCAGGCTCTAGGTCTTATTTTCAGCAAGTACGGCATGGGCTCATACAATGCTTTCTCTGCCACGCAAATCAGGTTAATCGCGGCTTTCATCGGTTTTACCATTCTGATAACAGTAAGAAAGAAATGGCCTCAAATCATTACATCATTAAGCAACAAAAGTGCCATGGGACAAATAGTAGTGGGATCCGTATTGGGTCCATTTATCGGGGTTAGCTTGTCGTTACTTGCCTTGCAACACACGGCCACGGGCATAGTCTCGTCCATTACTTCCATTTCGCCGATACTCATCATCCCTGTATCCATCTGGATTTTCAAAGAGAAAGTAAAGCCAAGGGAAATACTCGGGGCCTGCATTTCAATTTTGGGTGTCATTTTATTGTTTTTATGATCAGGAGCTGGGACTGGGGGAGCTCGAACCGGGAGAGTGTTTGGCATGGCAGAGAAAAAGACTGATATTAAGTCTATTGACCAATATACCGCGCAATATCCTGCAGACCTGCAGGAGAAGCTTCAGACTCTTCGAAGAGCCATCCTTGACGCTGCACCAGGGGCGCAGGAAAAAATGAGCTGGCAGATGCCAACCTTTGCGCTATAGGGGAATGTAGCCCACTTTGCGGTCTGTAAGAAGCACATAGGCTTTTATCCCGGCGATGGCGCGGTGGCGGCATTTAGGGAAGAAACGGAGCAATACAAAGGGACAAAGGGATCTCTGCATTTGCCACTGGATCAGCCGCTGCCGCTTGAGCTAATCACCAAAATGGTTAAATTCAGTGTTGCCGAGAACAAGGAGCGTGCTGGCAAAAAGAGAGGAGAGTAACTGGTGGCGAAAATTGTAATCATTGGTGCTGGTATAGCTGGGTTATCGACCGGATGCTATGCTCAAATGAACAATTTTCAATCAGAAATTTACGAGATGCACTCAATTCCCGGCGGTGTCTGTACATCCTGGAGACGCGGCGATTATCTTTTTGACCATTGTCTGCATTGGGTAATAGGTTCAAACAAAGGAACAAGTTTATACCCCATTTTTAAGGATCTTGGTATTGCTGATACAATTGAGTTTTACTATACTGATAAATTCCGGGTTATCACATTAGGCGATAAGACCTTGACTGCCTATACCGATATTGACAAATTCGAGGCTGAATTGCTATCTTTGTTTCCCGAAGAGAAAAGCGGGATCAAGAAATACATCAGCCTTGTAAGAAAATATTCCATTTTAATCCGCCAATGGACGGTGACTTCGGGAATTTCGGGGTAACCGGTTTTATAAAAATGCTCCCCTTTATGTATTCTTTTGTGAAGCTGAAAAGTATAACCATAGAAGAATTCCTTGACAGCCTGTTCAAGGATGACACTTTGAAGGAAATGCTTTTTCGTCTGTTTCCGGTAAGAAAATTGCCGGCTTTGATGGCGGTGATGCCGCTAGGCTATATGCATCGAAAAGAGGCCGGTTATCCGCTGAGCGGCTCGCTAAATTTCGCGCAAAAGATTGAAAGAAGATACAACGAGTTAGGCGGTAAGGTACATTATCGATCCAAAGTAAAAAGGATTATTGTTGAGAATTCTTCTGCGATAGGGATTGAACTAGATAACGGTGATATTATTCCAGCAGACATCGTGATCTCTGCCTGTGACGGCCGGACAACAATTTTTGAAATGCTGGAGGGAAGATATCTTCCGCGGAAAGTTAAGCAATTTTATAGCAGTCCGCAATTATGGCCGCCGATAATATCGATTAGTATAGGAGTAAAAAGGGATTTCTCCGGTATGGCCGAGATAAATGACTTCAAGTTGAAAGAACCGATTTCGGTTGGAGGTAGGAAGACTTTCTGGTCCGGGTTCTTTCACTATTGTCATGATTCGCATTTTGCGCCCAAAGGCAAAAGTGTTTTGCAGGCTCAGATAGAAACCGATTATTCCTATTGGAAAGAACTCTATGAAACGGAAAAAGACAGATATTACCTTGAAAAGGAGCGCGTACTTGAAGCTTATATTCAAAGACTGGGGGACATTTTCCCTGGAATCAGGAGCGACATTGAAGTTTCTGATGTTGCTACCCCGGTTACCTGGGAGCGATATACGGCAATTGGCAAGGTTCTTATGAAGGTTGGGTGCCTACACCAAAGACTTTTGGCACAACGCTTCCCAAAAAACTACCTGGATTGCGCAACTTTTATATGACAGGCCAATGGGTGTTCCCAGGCGGTGGCGCTCCGATGTGCATGGCACAAGGAAGGAATTTGATTGGGCAAATAGTGAAAGACATAAAAAGCAAAGGTTGACCCTATGAGTGATAAAGCTACCTCATGGTTATGGGGTATGAAAGTAGGCCAGCTTATTGTCAGAATGACTATGGCTGAAGGGAGAGGGTTACAGGTACAAGGTTAATAGCTTTATGCAGGTAGTAGCCATTTTGACACTTCGTTTATTGCTAGGTGATCACTATAACCGCCGGAAACGGCGGTTTTTGCATGGGAACAGCAGGAAATTGGGGGCGAGAGTAGAAGATTATGGGATAAGTGAGATTTGGCCGAATGGTAACTGATAACACAGCAAGAGAAGAGGTTCCACCGGTGGGTTGCCGGACAGATACCTCTGCCCAAAAATTAATAAAGCCATTTTAAGCTAAGAAACTAAGGTCGATGTGCATCTGAAAAGGCAATATATCGATCAGTTCAATTTGAAAAAGAATTTGCTCGTCTGTTGTAAAACGACATAAGCGATTCAATTTTGGCCTAACCATCCTGTAACATTGAAGGATGGGAAGCAATGGTGGAATTTGATGATCTGATGTATGGGATAGTATTGACGCAATTGGAAGTTTTCAAGGTTAGCAGTAAGTTGAAGATGGCGAGAATCATGAAATGAAACGCCCAAATCGATTCACTAATTGAGGAGCAGGCTCGAGAAAGGATGCTTGCCTTATTGCTCATTTGCATCACTAATACTAGGTTGCAGGGAAAATTCCCCTTCAAATGTGGAGGAATAAATGAGTGCATTTACCCAGCTGTATTCGCTGAAAAACCTGAGATTAGCTTGGAAACGGATTCGTACTGGGCAAAATATCTCATACAAAAAATATTATCGCCGAATATTCGATGCCTATAATTTAGCTTTGGATGACAATTTGAAGCATTTATCTGACTCTATTAGGCTATCTATTATGACCCCATAGGGCGAGACACAAAAAATAAAAACTAAGTTATAATGGGAGCATGAAAAAGAGAAATCAGTACTCAGCCGAATTTAAAGCCCAAGTGGTTCTGGAAGTGCTTCGCGAAGAAAGCACTATCAATGAGATCGCCGGCCGTCATGGTATTAGTCCGGTGATGCTCAGTAGGTGGAAGACCGAGTTTATGGACC